>ERZ506614.3-NODE-3-length-73802-cov-7.09526_pt1 | contig 73802 bp, 57 predicted proteins | sample MGYA00512401_ERZ506614 | MGnify/ENA metagenome assembly ERZ506614
TATAGAAATATTATTCTATCACTTCCATTTCTTCCTCTTCTATTTCCTCCTTGATCTCCTTCTCCTTCTTTCCGAACTCCGGATCTATTTTCAGGAAGGCAGTAACCAGGAAGGTGATGGCGCAGCATGCCATCACGATGATGAAGAACAAGCGATAGCCTACCATATCCTTCAGATATCCCGAAACCATGCCCGGCAGCATCAATCCGAGATAGGAAATGCCCGTACAGATGGAATAATGGGAGGTTTTGAACTTGCCCTGACTGTAGAACAGCATGTAGAGGGTAAGAACCGTGAAGCCCAAACCGTAACCCAACTGCTCGATGAAAAGACAGCTGGAAACCACGATGAGGTTGCTGTTGAGCGAATAGCTCAGATAGATGTAAACCACATCGGGCAAGGTAATGGCGCAAACCAGCGGCCAAAGCCATTTCTTCATTCCGTCCCTGCTCACCAGGATGCCTCCGAGGATGCCACCCAGCAACAAACCGATGAGACCCACCGTGCCGTTGGCAAAACCATATTCCTGCGGCGACAAGCCCAGTCCGCCCTGCGAATTAGGACGGAGGATGAAGGTCTTGGTCATGGTGTTAAGAAGTGCCTCTGGGAATCGGTAGAAAAGGAGGAAGAGCATCACACAGATGGTTTCTCCAACCCCGAACTTCACGAAAAAGGTGCGGAACATGTTCTTCAGTTCATGAGCCACTTCGCCCACCGTTCTGTCGGTCTGCACATCCTCCTTCGGGCGCGGCATGAAGCGGCTGTGGTAGAGCCACAAACCGATGAAGATGCCTGCCAGTCCGTAGAAGATAAGCGCCCACGAGAAGCGTATCTGGTTGCGGAAGACAACCTGAAGTACACCTGCCAGCATCACCAGAAAACCATTTACAAAGATGATGGCGAGGCGGTAGAAGGTATTTCGCAAGCCTACAAACTTAGTCTGCGTATGTTCATCCAGCTCAATCATGTAGAAACCATCTGCCGAAATGTCGTGGGTGGCACTACAGAAGGCGATGAGGAAGAAGAAGCACATCGTGGCCTGGAACCAGAAGGCGGTAGGCAGCGAGAAGGCGATGCCGGCAAGGGCAGCTCCGATGAGAGCCTGCATGGTGAGCACCCACCAGCGCTTAGTCTTCAGCAAATCTATGAACGGACTCCACAAGGGCTTGATGACCCAGGGAAGGGCAAGCCATCCGGTATAGAGACCCACCTCAGCATCGGTCAGCCCCAACTGCATGTACATCACCACAGAGAGGGCGGTTACGATGACGTTGGGGAGTCCTTCGGCAAAATAGAGGGTCGGAATCCATGCCCATGGACTCCGACTGTTTTTCTTTGTTACCATTTTACATCACTATTTATAAAGTTTCTTGATTTCAGCACCCTGATAGTAGTGCAGCAGGATGGCATCATAATGATACCCCTGCTCGCCCATCACGGCAGCACCAATCTGGCAGAGGCCTACTCCGTGCCCCCAACCGGCTCCGATGAGTTCGAAACGCTGAGGCACTCCCTGTTCATCCTTATCATACTTATCCACCACGAAGGCTGAACTCAGCAGATGACTGTCGCTCAGCGTACGGCGGATTTCGAGTTCCTTACCGATGGTAAAGGTCTTCTCGGTTCCGATAATCTGGAGTTTGCTGATTCTTCCGCTCTTTCCGCGCTCCACGGCCTTCATGTCCAGGATGGCACCCAGGTTCATCTTCAGCTTGTCGGCGATGAGCTGCTGCAATTTCTCCTGGCTGAGCGTTTCCTTCCAGCGGTAGAAGTTGACGGTTTCCTGATCATAGTCGTTGAGCACCTCGGAGAGGATTTTCTTATCCTGCGTGTTGCAGAAAGCAGGCGGATTGAAACGGATCCATTTCTCTGCCTCTTCCTCATTGGTCAGATTAGGCAGTGTATGTTCTACGCCCAGGGCAATGTCGCGAACCACCGTGAGATAAGTCTTCGGTGTGTCCTCCCAGCAATACTGGAATTCCTCGGTTATTCCGCCGCAGCATTTCGAGAATCTTGCGTCGCAGATTTCTTCGCCGTCCATCAGAATCTGTCCCTTGGTCTGGCGGATGGCTTCGGCTACATGAGGCGAAGTTTCCTTGGTGATGCCCTGGTAGCGCTGGCAGTGGTCGTCGGCACAGACATCAAAGAGGGTATGGTCTTCGCGGTCGTACCAGCGGATGAGTGTATCTTCCTTCCTGGTGAAGGAGAAGAAGTTGTTGCCGCTCTCAGCCACCTCTCTGCGCTTCTGCATCTGTGCCAGAAGCCATGAACGGGAGATAACGGCGTGCGCCTTCAGGAGTTCGAGACTCGAAGTGGCACTCATCTCACTGCTGATGACACTCTCCAGATATTTTTCTACCGGCAACTCATTGATTGCCACAATCTTATCCGATTCCACTACAAAGCGGAGCGTGCCCAGGAAGGTTTGGGTTTCCTTGCGCTCCCAGTGGAAGTTGACACCGATGGTTACGTCGCTCAGCGAGAACGAGGCGTCGGCACTCTGCGGATGGAAGGTGAGCTTGCTGTACTGGTTGCCGTTCCAGAGCACACCGCCCTCAGAGAATTCTACCACCTGTTCGCCCAGCACCTTTTCGCCCTTGGCAAGATAAGGTTTGTTGAGCGAGAAATGAATCTTCTGCGCACTCACGATGCCCACCGTTACGTCGGGCTGCTTACCATTATTATATAAGGTGGAAGAGGCTTCAGCTGCATCCTCGGCATCCTTAGATGCCTTCAGTTTGGCAATGATGGCGTTCATCTTGTCTTCCGAAACGCCACACTCCTGCAGCAGCGAGAGTGCCTTCTCCTCGGTCAGCTTGCGGAAATCTTCCTCACGAGGGGTGATGATAAGACCGCTCATGTCCAGGGCTCCCGGCGAAACTACAAACTGGGCGCAGCCTTCGGCAAAATAGGCTTCCGGACGGTGCTTTTCTCTCGGAATGACCACGCTGATGAATTCCTCGCCCTTGCGCCAGGAAATGATGTTCATCATCGGTTCGGTTTCGTCGCCACGCTGAGGCATTGCCTTGTAGAGACGGTGGAAGAGGGCTTCATCGCTCTCGGCACTCTTCGAGATGATGACGAAGGCGGGAACGAGGAAGTCACGAACCACTGCGATTTTCTCCTCATCATTGAGAGAGATGACGTCGGTCAGGTTGCGGGAGAGGCGCTGCCAGTTGGTCTGAAGAGGAAGGATGCCGTTGGTTCCTGCCTGGAAATGAAGATGGTCTGGAGCCGAAGCACCACACTTCGGACCGTTGTAGAACACCATCAGCTCGCTGTGCAGACTGATGAAGCGGTGCATCTCGCCGTAGTTCTTGTAGATGAGCTGAGGCTGGTGCTTGCGTGCCGGAATGGTGAAGTGGACTGGCAGAATCGGGAACGGATTTACCAGGAGATGGAATTTCTCGTCTATCTGCTTCGACATCTGTTCCTTAGGACGGTTCTTGTCGCAAAGGAAACAAGGGCGCTCGCCCAGGGTTTTCTTATCTATCTTGGCACCCGTACTTACGATGCGGGCTGGGTTCCACTGCAGTTTCAGCTGGTCGGAGAGCTGGCGGGTTTCTACGTGCTTGAGGTCGCGGAAGCGGTGGCGGGCATCTGCCCACACCTCCAGCTGGCGGTTGAAGAAACGTGAGATGCTGCTGTCTTCCATGATGTCGGCCTTGCCCAGCAGCATGTGCTGGCGTGCCTTCAGTTCCATGGTGCGCAGACGGTCCTTATACAGGTTGTTGGCGTTCACCTTCTCCACGCTGAGGGCTGCATCGCTGTTACCTCCCCAGCGGCGGCAGAGGTAGAGTTCGTCGTAGATTCTGCCGATACGGTAACGGCGCGAGAATGCCAGTCCTAGCGCATAATCCTCACCATACGAGGTGTTAGGAAACTGGATCTGTCTGACCAGCGGAGTGAAGAAGGCGCGCGGAGCACCCAATCCGTTGATACGCAGCGCATTGTTGCATCCGTTTTCTTCGGTCCATTCCTTGTGGTCTATCAGTCCCGGTGGCAGGGTATTGAGGTTGAAGTCGCACATGCGGTACGAGCCGATAATCATGGCAGCCTTCTGCTTGTAGAAGGCATCTACTATCTTCTGGAGTGTCTTTGGCGAAGAATAGAGGTCGTCGCTGTCAAGCTGGACGGCAAACTTTCCGCAGAATCTGCTGTGGATGGCTTCGTTCCAGCATCCGCCTATTCCAAGGTCGGTTCTCTCCGGAACAATCTGTATCAGGTTGTCAGCTTTAAGTTCATCCAGTATTTCGCCAGTGCGGTCGGTAGAATGGTTGTTCACCACGATGACGTTGAACTTGAAACTTGCCTTCTGTTCCAGGGCACTCTTCACGGCATCAGCCACGGTCTTTTCGCGGTTGAAGACGGGGATGATGACAGATGCCTCGTATTCAAACTCCTGCTCACCGAAGTCGGGCTGGCGGTAGAAGGTGGTGTCTATCAGGGCGCCCACCTTGCTCAGGTGCTGGGTGCATGCCTTTTCCATCTCTATCTGCACCTCGCGGTTGCGCGGGTTCACATAGTCAAACTGCTTCTCGCCACTCTTACGGGTGTCGAGTTCGGCTTCTGAATAGAGGAATTCGTTGAGATGGAAGATTTCGCCCACGCGGCTCAGATAGAGACGGAGGTCGTAGAGGGCGGCAAACTGATACGTTTCGCGGTCGGGCTGGGCGATGTAGTCGGCCAGCGCCTGTGCCTTGATGCACCAGAGGCTTCCGAAGTCGAAGTCATCACGCAAGGAACCTGCCTGGTAGTCAATTACGGGATGTTTCTCCATCTTGCCTTCCACCATCTTGTAGTGGTCGGCGTAAACCATGACGGCATCCGTATCATCAGCCACTCTGAGGAATCGCTCCAGCGTGTTGTTCCCCCATCCTATGGTGGTGTGGCGGGTACAGATCATCACGTAGTCGGCATCTGTATTTTCAGCGATGCTGACAAGGGTGTTACTGCTTTCCAGGCGGTCGGTAATGACAAACGTGCATCCTTCCGGCACCTGATGATGAGCGGCAAAATCAGCACTCACCAGGAAGTGGATATGCTGTACTGTCTTGTACTCATGAAGCACCGACAAGGCATTCTGCGCATCGCCGATGTATTCGCAAGGCAAGAAAAGGTCTATTTTTTCTCTCATTTTCTTACGTTATTTTTGTTCATTTCAGCCCTTTTCGGGGGGCTAAATCTGTGTTTTTTATCTTTATTTTATCTTATTATATTAAAATATGTGGCAAAGATACTAATTTTTCGCCAAAAAACACTATCTTTGCAGTATGAATAATGAAAAAAAATATCTTTTGGGCCTTACACTTGGCGAATTGAAGCAGGTGGCAAAGGACTTAGGCATGCCCGCCTTCACCGGTGGACAGATGGCGAAGTGGCTCTATGAGCAGCATGTGAAGAGCATTGATGAGATGACCAACATCTCGAAGGCGAACCGTGCCAAACTCGCTGCCGAATACGAAATAGGATGCTTCGGATATTCCGATGCACAACATTCGGTGGATGGTACCATCAAGTACCTCTTCCCTACCCGAAGCGGCAAATTTGTCGAGACGGTTTACATACCCGACAAGGACCGCGCCACGCTGTGTGTTTCTTCGCAGGTGGGATGCAAGATGAACTGCCTGTTCTGCCAGACCGGCAAGCAGGGGTTTGAGGGCAGTTTGCCTGCCGGCGACATTCTGAACCAGATTTACTCGCTGCCTGAGGTAGACAAGCTTACCAACATCGTGTTCATGGGTCAGGGCGAGCCGATGGATAATCTCGACAATGTGCTGCGCGCCACGGAGATTCTCACTGCCGACTACGGCTGGGCATGGAGCCCGAAGCGCATCACGGTAAGTTCGGTGGGCGTGAAGAACAAGCTGAAGCGGTTTCTGGAAGAGAGCGACTGCCATGTGGCCATCAGCATGCACGACCCTATCCCTTCTGAGCGTGCCGAACTGATGCCTGCCGAAAGGGGTATGGGCATTGAGCAGGTAGTAGAGCTGCTGAGAAACTATGATTTCTCTCATCAGCGCCGCCTGAGTTTCGAGTACATCGTCTTTAAGGGCGTAAATGACAGCATGCAGCATGCCAAGGCCATCATCAAACTGGTGAAGGGACTTGACTGCCGCTTCAACCTGATTCGTTTCCATCAGATTCCAGACATCCCTCTGCAGGGTGTGGATGATGAGAAGATGGAGCAGTTCCGCGATTACCTCACCCAGCATGGTGTCTTCACCACCATCCGTGCCAGCCGCGGCCAGGACATATACGCCGCCTGCGGTCTGCTCAGCACCTCGAAGAAAATCGGAGAAATCCGTGAACACGAGGATGAGGAGAAGATGAAGAAGTAAGGAAAGGAGGGGAAAGGATGGATATGTTTACATTTACAATGACGATAAGTCTCATCATTGCTCTCAGCTTTTTGGCTTGGCTTTATACAAAACCAGGAAAGAAATGGTTAGAGAATCTTTAAATAAAAAATATGTTTTACATGGCTTTAGCAATGACATTTGTCATGGTAATTGCTCTCAGCTTTCTGGCTTGGCTTTATACAAAACCAGGAAAGAAATGGTTAGAGAATCTTTAAAGACTCTTCTTGCCGGCTGCCTCCTGTTACTCTTTCTGGCAAGCTGCAGCACAGGAGGAAGAAACGGGAAACTGCCCAAGAGCACAGGACAGCCTTACGAGGTGGTGCTCGAGGGAGATACCGACAGCATCGTTACGAAGATACTGACGGAAGAGGTGCCTGCCCTGCCCCAACCCGAACCGCTCTGCCGGCTCATCCAGGTGAAGAAGGGAAAGACCCACGGCAGCTACCTGCTCGTAAGAACCCGAATCGTGGTGAACATCCCGGCAGCGGAATTCTCAGTCGGGCTGAGCCGCAACGAGAATGCTTCGCCGCAAACCGTCATCCGCATCTCTGCCCGCTCGCCGCAGCAACTCAGCGAGAAACTCAACCCCGAGAAGCTGCGCCAGCTCGTAGATGAGGCTGAACTGGAGCACCTCGCCTCCATCATCTCCACCAATCCGAGCAAGCAGAACCGCGAGATGCAGCAGCTGGTAAAGAAGAACTTCGGCATCAGCATGAACATCCCTGCAGAAATGCAAGCAAGCAAGAAGGCGAAGAACTTCATCTGGATTTCAAACAACGCCAGCTCGGGCATGAAGAACCTCCTCATCATGAGAGTGAAGAGTGAAGAACGAAGAGCAGGAAAAATGAAGAGTGAAGAACGAAGAGTGAAAAATTCAGATGCTTTTTCACCTCAAGAGAAGCAGCAGATTGACAGCATTCTCCGAACCAACATGCCCGGCGAAACCGACAGCATGTACATGATGATTCCCGTTCTTTCAGAAAGAGGACTCTGGGAGATGAAGGGCGACGCCATGGGAGGACCTTACGTGATGAGGCGCATCTGCCCCGGAAAGGGGAAGGATGAAATCATCATCATCGGCTTCGTATATGCGCCCGAAATGAAAAAGAAAATATTAATCAAGCAGCTGGAAGCTGCGATTTCTACTATAAAATATAAACGATAAATGGACAGCAAAAAGATTAGAGTGGCCATCACTCACGGAGATACCAACGGTATCGGATACGAACTCATTTTTAAGGCATTCAGTGAGCCAGAGATGTTGGAGTATTGTACCCCTATCATCTACGGTTCACCTAAAGTGGCAGCTTATTACCGCAAGGCGATGAATCTGCCTGCCCAGTTCTCCATCATACAGAAAGCAGAAGATGCGGAAGACGGAAGAATCAACCTCCTGCCAGCTGTAGACGAGGAAGTGAAGGTCGACATGGGCATGCCTACCCTGGAATCGGGAGCAGCAGCCCTCAAGGCTCTTGACCGCGCCATGACCGACTACCGCGACGAGCTCTTCGACGTGCTCGTTACCGCACCGGTAAGCCAGCTGAACGCCCAGATTGAGGGCTTCCAGTTCAAGGGTCACAAGGAATACATTGAAACCTGCCTGGGCGAAGGAGCCAAGGGCCTTTCCATTCTCTGCGGCGGCGACCTCCGCATCGCCTCAGTAACCGGAAAAACTCCGCTCAAGGACGTGCCGGCAGCCATCACCCAGGAACTCATCATCAAGAAGGTGAAGCAGATGCACACATCCCTGAAGCGCGACTTCATGATTACCAACCCGCGCATCGCCGTGCTCGCCCTGAACCCTAGCAACAACGGCGAGGAGAGCTGCGGAACTGAGGAAGCTGAAATCATCATCCCAGCCATTGACCAGCTTGCCGAGCAGAAAATACAGGCCTTCGGTCCTTACCCAGCCGACGAGTTCTTCGGCAACGGATATTTCGTAGAGTTCGACGGCATCATGGCCATGTATCATGATCAGGCCACTACCCCGTTCCATTCGCTCTACACCGAGGATGGCGTGCTCTTTACAGCCGGTATGCCACTCGTGCACACCGCCGCCGACACCACTCCTTGCTACAGCATCACGGGCTGCAACGAGGCCGACGCAACCTCCTTCCGCCACGCCATCTGCCTGGCGCTGGATGCCTTCTGCAACCGCGAAGACTATGATGAAGCCTACGAGAATCCACTGCCTAAACTCTACCACGAGAAGCGTGACGAGAGCGAGAAGGTAAGATTCTCCATCCCTAAGAAAAAGGGATAAATAGAAAGGCATCTCATCCTGGAAAGCGAAAGACGCCCTATCCCCCCGAGAAAAGCGGGATAAAGAAAGATTCGGGAGGGCAGATGAGCCCCAAAACAGCAAATCTGCCCTGTAATCAGACCTCCCGAACGTTAAAATAAAGAAAAAATGCTGATAATTCAGAAAAAATGAGTAATTTTGGCAGCTAAATGGATACTTCCGAACTACAAAAGATAAAACAACGCTACAATATCGTCGGTAACAGCGACGGATTGAACCATGCGCTCGACGTTGCCCTACAGGTAGCGCCGACCGATCTTTCCGTGCTCATCATCGGCGAGAGCGGTGTGGGTAAGGAAATCATTCCAAGGGTGATTCACGACAATTCGCCACGCCGCAGAGAGAAATATTTCGCCATCAACTGTGGAAGCATTCCGGAGGGAACCATTGACAGCGAACTCTTCGGACATGAAAAGGGATCCTTCACCGGAGCCATTGGCGAAAGCGAGGGATACTTCGGCATTGCCAACAAGGGCACCATCTTCCTCGACGAGGTGGGCGAACTCCCGATACAGACGCAGGCAAGACTGCTGCGCGTGCTCGAAACGGGAGAATACATCCGCGTGGGCGGTACGGAGATAAGGAAAACGGATGTCCGCATCGTGGCAGCCACCAACGTAAACATGCGCAAGGCTGTGAGCGAAGGCCGATTCCGCGAGGACCTCTACTACCGCCTCAACACCATCCCTATACAGATGCCTGCATTGAGGGAGCGGGGCAACGACATCCTCCTGCTCTTCCGCCTCTTCGCCATGCAGATGGCCGAAAAATACCGTCTGCCTAAGATTTCACTCTCAGAGGAGGCTAAGCAGATTATGCTGAAATACAAGTGGCCGGGAAATGTGAGACAGCTCAAGAACATCACCGAACAGATGTCGGTGCTGAGCCGGGAAAGAGAAATCGACGCGCAGACCCTCACCCAGTTTATTCCGAGAGATGAGGAGTCTACACAGCTCGCCACCATACAGAAGGATGGCAACGACGACCACAGCTACGCCAGCGAGCGCGAACTGCTCTACAAGATTCTCTACGAACTGAGGGGCAACGTGAGCGACCTGAGACGAGAGATGAACAGCCTGCGCAAGCAGCTCGACGAGGCTCGCCAGCTGGGCGGCACCAGCGGATATGTTTCGCCGGTTCAGCCGAGCACCCAGGTAGCTCCGGTATCAGCCGTAGCTCCGGTTTCAGCGGTTCCGACTGTATCATCCGTCTCACCGGTATCATCGGTTTCACCGGTTCCGTCGGTACCTCCAATTACCGACCTCGACGAGCTCCAGCACATCCGTCAGGAAATGGCTGCAGGAGGCATGAGGGGCACTTACAAACCCGAAGCCGAGGATGCCGAGATTGAGGAGATTAAGGAAGAAAACGAGAATCTGAACCTCAGCGACCTGAGCAAGCAGATGATAGAAAAGGCGCTGGAGAGAAACAACGGAAACCGCAAGAAAGCGGCTGAAGAACTGGGAATCTCCGACAGAACCCTGTACAGAAAGATTAACAAATATAAGTTATGAAGCATTTACGCGCGTACCTATATATAATAGGACTCACTCTCATGGTGGCGGTCATGGCTGCATGCTCCGTGAGCTACAAGTTCAACGGTGCCAGCATCGACTACACCAAAACCAAGACCATACAGATTGCCGACTTCCCTATCAGAAGTTCGTATGTGTGGGGTCCGATGGGTCCGATGTTCAACAACGAAATCAAGGACAAGTTTGCCAGCAACACCCAGCTCGTACAGGTGTCGCGCAACGGCGACCTGAAGATAGAGGGCGAAATCACCCAATATTCTCAGCGTAACAAGTCGGTAAGCGCCGAGGGATACTCTGCCCAAACCGAGCTCAGCATCACCGTAAACGTGCGCTTTACCAACACCAAGAACCATGCCGAGGACTTCGAAAAGCAGTTTACATCTGCCAAGACCTACGACACCACCCAGAGCCTTGCCTCGGTGCAGGAAGAACTGGTAACCCAGATTATCAAAGACCTGGTAGACCAGATATTCAACGCTACGGTGGCTAACTGGTAAGAGAAAGATAAAAAGTTAATAGTTAAAAGTTAAATTAGTGGAACTAAGCAGATTGATACAACACCCAGAGGAAATGAACCGAGAGACGCTCTACGACTTGCGCGCCCTCTTGGCCCTATATCCGTATTATCAGACGGCACGTCTGCTGATGTTGAAGAATCTGTACCTGCTTCACGACCCGAGTTTCGACGAAGAACTGCGCCGGGCAGCCATCTACATCACCGACCGGAAAATCATCTTCGAGATGGTAGAGGCAGCCCATTATCAGATAAAACCCGACCCGTCAGAGGTGGATCTCAACCAGCTGAAGGAATCGGAAAGAAAGGAAACGGGAGCAGAAAAACACGGCGACCGCACCAGCGACCTCATCGACCACTTCCTGGGATCCATACCGATGGATGCCGAAGAAGAGGAGAAGAAGAAGGAGAAGCGCAAGCCTACACCTGCCGATGCGGCAGTAGACTATGTGGCGTATCTCATGGAGACAGAAGACCAGCAGGAGCCGGAAGATACTTCGCGCACCATGAGCCTCATCGACGACTTTATGGAGGATGGCGGTTTCAAGCTGCCTAAAATCCAGCAGGACGAAGATTACAAACCGGAATTTACGCCCGAACTTCAGACCGATTCAGGCAAGGACGGCGAAGAGGAAAACAGCGGCGTATTTACCGAAACCCTCGCCCGCATCTACATCAAGCAGGGCAGGTATCAGAGGGCTTACGACATCATCAGCCGACTGCATCAGCAGCGTCCTGACAAGAACGGATATTATGTTGACCAGCTCAGGTTCCTGGAGAAACTGATGCTGAACAGTAAGAAGAAATCTCCGGAGAAAAAGAAATAAATAAGAATAATAAATAAATAAAACTAGTTTTAAAAAATGGCTTACACATTATTAGTAGTATTAATCGTCCTGGTAGCTATCCTGATGATTTTCATCGTGCTCATCCAGGAGTCAAAGGGAGGTGGACTTGCAAGTAACTTCTCTTCAACCAACTCAATCATGGGTGTTCGCAAGACCACCGACATTGTTGAGAAATTAACATGGGGCCTCGCTGCAGCCTTGGTTGTTATCAGCGTGGCATGTGCTTATGTTGCTCCTCAGGCAACTGGCGAAAACAGCGTCATGGAGGGTGCAACCCAGGAGCAGACCGCTCTTCCTGCTATGCCAGGTGCTAGCAAGGATGCAGCAGCAGGTGCACAGAAGGCAGCTCCAGCAGCTCCAGCAGAAGGTGCTGGTGCACAGCAGGCAGCTCCAGTTGTTCCTGCAAGCCCAGCTAAGTAATAATCAGCTGATAAGGAAAAGTGGCATTTTCGCGCGCTTCTACCCTTTTATTCTAGAGAAAAGGATAGAAAAAGACGAAAAATGCCACTTTTTTTGATGTTTTTGAAAAAAAGTTGCTCAAAAATTTGGTAGAACCGAAAAAAGTTCGTACCTTTGCACTCGCTTAAAAGAAATGACATTTAAGCTAGCTAACATGGTGGACGTAGTTCAGTTGGTTAGAGCGTCAGATTGTGGTTCTGAATGTCGTGGGTTCGAGTCCCACCTTCCACCCAGGATAAACCCTGCAAGATTTATTTCTTGCAGGGTTTCTTGTTTTATTACCCTCCTCACTCTTTCTTTCGTTTCATCACCGAAATCTTCACGTTGGGGTAAACCTCACGAAAGGCACGTTTCACCAGCGGATATACCGAAATCGGACCGTCTGTGTCAAGATACCGGCTCACGAAGGCTATCAGGAAATTCCTGCTCTCAAAAGCACTCTCAAGGGGAGAAGGCAGAAGCCCATACCCTTCCAGCCCCGCCTTACGACATACATCATAGATAAACTCGTCGGTAGCCTCATCCGGCAGCCACTCCTGCAGAATCCTTCGCGGACAGAACATCACATGCCGCTCTTTAAACAGCCTTCGCGTGCGGCGCAGCAGTCGCCACAGCCGCACATAAGTTTCATAATCATGCTGTATTTTCATACCATTCATTATTATTGATTTTCTCTTAATGACCTTAATGACCAATGACCTTAATGACCACCCGCAGGAAGATTCTGAACCTTCTGAAAATGGTTAGGCACACTGCCCAATACGATAAGCCCCTGGTTGCGCCAGTTTTTCAGCATCATGCGCACACTGTTGCGGCTCACATTCGCCCCCTTCACAGCCATACACTGCTGAATCGCCTGCTCCATACTGAATTCATCGGCAAGCCGCGCAAAGATACTGTCGTTCTTGCCCACGCGGTTTCTCGGTCCTATCTGATAATTCTTCGACTCATAAGCCCCCTCTATCCGCTCGCGGAAATAGTAGAGATCATTGTCTATCAGATAATCGGCTATGAGGTCGAAAGTCTGCAGCATGTCATCGTTCTGAAGTTTCTCCAGTGTGGTAATCCAGAGTTTCGGAGTCAGCTTCAGCCGCTTCTCGGCACCCGAAAGTCCGAAACGCCCAATCAGCGATTCAGCTACCTTGCAGAGCCAGAGAGCACAGGTGATGCGCTGCGCATTCACACAGCCGCGCAGACGCTGGCGAGCCAGCACCCTGTCGTCGTTCTTCATCGCTTCCATACGGATGCGCTCCAGCCATTCCCTGCCCCGGTTCTCCAGTTTGTGCAGCACCACCGTGCCCTGCATCATCGGCAGCAGATGAGCCACCTGATGAATGCGCTCCTCCTGCTTGTCGGTCAGGTGAGAAGGTTTCAGAGCAAGCGGAGCAAACGTGTTGTCGGGCGTGCGGGCGATGGAGATGCGCGAGAGCAGACCGTCGGTATAATTGGTAATCACGCGGTAGAGTGCATCCTGCGTGCCGCACATCGTCACATTCCAGAGCAGTTTCTTGATGTGCACGCGGGTAGCATCTGCGCTCTTCGCCTCGCGGTCGTAGCGGCTCTCATCATAAGCCTGGCGCAGCATCACACTGAAATCGCTCATCGACGACTTCCACTTCATCGCCACCGTATCAGCCTCGGGTGTAAAACTGAAGCTGTGTTTCTCCTCAGCATTCCCCAGTCGTTCGGCTATGTTGGCAAGCGTGTTGTTCAGCGGCAGCATTCTTACCGGCAGTTTCGGCTGTTCGGGTGCCTTTCCGCTCTTCATGCGTCTGGTTTTCTGCGCCCATTCCTCCTCCTGCTGGGTGTAGATGTCGGCCTGCTCCTGCAGTTCGTACATCCAGGCACCGATTATCGGGTCTAGCTGTCCCTTTCCCGAACCAAATTCGCCGCAGATGTAGGAGATGAGATTCAGTCCCCTCGCATTGCCGTGCACATCCAGTTTCACGCCCGTAGCCAGTGCCCCGAGTGCTGGAGCTATGCCGATGAGGGTAGCCATACAGAGCGGCGTTCCGGCAGCTGCCACACTGTCGCTCACGCCCATCGGCAGTTTCGGCAGTCGGTTAAAATGCCAGAGTTCATCCTGTTGCATGGCCTCGTCCAGCGCATCAGCCACCTGCACGCCTTCCTGCGCATCTCCGCATCCCGTCTTGAGATATTCCTGCCTCAGCGCGTTGAGCACATCTTTCAGTCTTTTCGGCATCTGCGTTCGTCTTTCAGCCAGGGCCGAGTCAATGCATTTCATCTTCTGTTCTTCCGGAAACCCGTCGTAGCAAGGAATCACCCTATCCATGAGTTTCCTGTCGAATCCGCATATATGCCTCAGGTTCACCGCCAGTTCAAAAGTCAGCACATCTCTGTTAGAGGTCACCGGCGTTTTCCCGTCGTTATACATCCCCCACCATTTCTCAATAATCACCTCATACGGTATCCCCAAGTAATTCTCTCCAGAAGAAGAGGAAGAGGAAGAAGAGGAAGAAGAGGAAGAAGAGGAAGAAGAGGAAGAGCCAGCAGAAGCAGAGTCAGCAGATGAGGAGCATGTCCCCCGTTGGGCCCCCGTTCCAGGCGATTCCATCGCCTGTCCCCCTGGCTCCGGCTTCTCCGTTCCCCCCGGCTTCTCCGTTCTCTCCGTTCTCCCCACCTTGAAGTGCTTATTGCTCCCGTGGGCTCCTTCTGGCAGTTCTTCTCTTCCGTTTTTCTCCCTGTCTTCCAGCGTTCTGGCCTCCTCGGCAACGCGGTCCACATCAGCGCCCGGGCTCACCCCATACTGGTCATTAAAGAGTTCAGGCGAGAGGAAGAGCAGTTCATCCTTATCAGCAGTACTTGAGAAGTAAACCCGGTTGATATCATGCGCATTGGTATCCAGTTCGCAGTCGAGGGCTTTAGCTATGCGCACCTGGTTTTCGAGAATCGTCTTTCCCTTTTCTCTTTTAAAAACAGCATGTCCGCCCTGGCTCGCACTTCTTTCCAGCATCAGCAGTCCCAGCCTTTCAGCCAGCGTCGCTCCTTCTCCAGCCGTCCCTTCAGCACCCTTGCCTGCTCCAGCGTCACCGCCTTCAGCAGCCGCTCCCTTAATCTCCGAGCCAGCGGTCCCCCGCCTAGCCCCCGTTCCCTGCGATTCCATCGCAGGTCCCCTCTTCTCCATCAGCATTTTAGCTATGCGTTCAAACTCCCCCGCATCATCCACATCAAATCCGAAAGCCTGGCTAGGCAGCCGGCACCCCTTCACAACCCCATCCGGGTAATACCCCGAATAGTTAAACTGGATAAGCCTCCGTTTAGCAGCCTGGTTACCCATTCTAGCCTGCCTTAGGTTAGCCTGTTGCGAAGAAGTATTTCTGAGCCGGCGATACGACTCCTCGGTGAGAACAGGGAGGGCCACCTTGCGCCCTCCCCTAACAGAAATCAAATAAACACTCATATTCCAATCAAAAAATAAAACAGTTAATAAAGATTCAGTAAGTACATCCAGGGCCCTATCCCAGCATCAGATAATCCATGATAGCCTGCACCGCCTCGCGGCTCTCCTTACGCATCGCCTTAGGAATATTGATGCCCTCATTCTTAAAAACCTTCAGAAAAATCTGTATCGCCCCATCCTTCGTCTCCGAAGCACGGCCGTGGGCAAACTTCCTGATCAGCTTACTCTGCGAGCGCGGATACCCCTTCACCGTAAAATCCACCGTGCCGTCGCTCATCTGCTGCACGATGCCCAGCGTACGGAAACTGGAAACCTGATTAGGTTTCGGATCATCAGGCGAAAACATAAAATACTTGCGGTTGTCGAAGAAAGCCATGCCCTCAATCTGCACATGCTCACCCCCATTCATCACCATTCCAACATTCTGATTCAAATTAAAATTCTTTTCCATATTAGTTTTTTCTTTTTTAATTCAAGTTTTGCAAGTGAGGGAATTGGCAGAAGTTAAAGAAGTTATCACTCCCTACGGTCGTTCGGGAAGTGAAGAGACAATAGTCTTCTTTCGTAAAACGTAGGACATTTGTCCCTTAACTTCCCTCTAACTTCCCTTAACTTCCCTCTAACTTCCCCTCTAACTTCCCCTCATGCGAAAATTCAGGTAGTTAATACATCAGTTCAGCTTAACGATTTCCTGCACCGAGATGTCCTGAAACACCTGCCCATTATGCTCGCGTGTCTGAAAGCGCAGGCGAACCGCCACCACATCCCCAGCCTGGAAACGGCATTCTGCCGCATTGCCCCAAAGCTGTGCTGCAAACTGGTTTTCAAACTTGCCGCCAAGTTCCTGCAACAGGATGTTGCATTTCTTAATCTGACCGCCCTCAGCCTTCTGGCTCTGTACAGCGAAGGCCTCGCCCTGCTGCACCACTTTCATCAATTCTGTATTCATCATTTATAAATATTAAATAGTTAAAAAATCAATAGTTACACAATCGTAATAAACACCAGGTCGTCAGGTCCCTGAAACCCCTTCAGCATCATTTCCAGCTTAAAGAGCACAGCTCTCGAGTTCTCCAGTCTTCCCACCTTCGTGTTATTCCCCACCAGGATGCAGCCCTGCGTATCCTTCACCGAGTTTCCGGAATGGATGCGGATGCCGTCGAAGAGAGGCACATCCATCAGTTGAAACAGCCTCTTGCCGAATTTAGGCGAATAGGTAAACCTCATCAGGTATCTCCCTTCCGGAATCGCCGTCATCCCCTTCACCTTCAGCCTCTTATCCCATTTTCCCCCATTCAGCAGGTTGCGTCGCGGCGGTTCCAGCGTATCGCAGAAAGGCTTCAGCCCTTCATCGCCCTTCTGGCCTCCGTCGCCCTTCAGCCCTCCGTCAGCCTCCAAGTCCCCCGTCTGGCCCCCGTTCCCTGCGATTCCATCGCAGGTCCCTTCTTCTTCCCTTTCCCCCAGGCAGTAAAGGTGCCCGATGGTATACCCTTTCTTTTTAGCGAAGCGAACCAGCTTCAGCTCCATGATTTTCGTTTTCTTTTTCATCATTTATTCATTTTAAAAAGTTATTACTCCAACCAGCGTCATTTCTTCCGAATCCTTTTCAGGAACCAGCCTCATTTCTTCTGATTTCCGGTTGCAAAGGTAGGGCAAAAAAACGAAAGGCTTCGTAGACCACCCTCTCGAGTCTACGAAGCCTATATTTCTCAAAAACAAAGTTAACTATCTGATAATCACCTCATAAAAAAAATCAAAAAAACAAGAAAAAACTTTCATGGAGTCTACAAAGCCCCCATCAACATCCCCCTGTAATTCCGAAACAAACAACATCCATCAGATACGTGATGCGCTTACAACGCCTAATTTTTATCTTGATAGATTTCCGCCATTTTCTGTCTCATATCCTTAAAGATCTGCAATTGGCGCTCACGGGTCGTCGTATCGTTAAGAGCGCGACTCAAATCCTTATTGTAATTAGACAAATCCAGATTCACCGCCCGTCCAAACGCCCGGAAAGCCTCCTTCTTGGTGCAGCGAACCCCATCCTTATCCGTAAAAAGCCCCAATTCATAAAGCACATTAACCACACGGATGAAATCAATCTTCTTTCCCCGAACAGGCGAAAGATAAACAGAAGAACCAGCCCCCTTCTCCTCCCCGTTTTCAGAAACAGATACAGAAGAGGACGAAGGGGATACTGAAGAGCCCGAAGGAGATACTGAAGAACCCGAAGGAGATACTGAAAAAGACCCTGATGAGCACCCTGAAAAAGACCCTGAAAAAGCCCCTGAAAAATCAGTATTTCCGGCAGCCCGGCAAGCCGCATCGCAAACCCCCAGTTTCTTGCACAGCAACTTCCTCAACAGCCTATAGCTCAAGATATTACGCAAAGCACAAAGCGGCGGCATAAGATAGCGAAGATGTGACAGAAACTTAGCATCATCAGCAATGAAGTCATACAGTCTTCCCGGCAGTTGTCTCACCTTCATTTCAGTATCAGCCAGCATCACCTGTGGCACGGATGTAGAAAAAGCCATCAAGTGGTCAAAGTCCTCTTTCACCCCTTCATCCTCCATCATCTGTTGCCACATTTCGCATCTTTTTCGGGTAACCTCAATGCATCCTCCTTTCACCAGCGCCCTATCCATCTTTTCAGCCATTTCCATCAGTTTTGGTCTCCCGCTAGCCTCAAGCAGCTGTCTGTATCTCAGCACCCTTTCATGCGCCTCCCTGCTCACATCAAAGCTAACCTCCTCCAGCCAGCACCCCAAATACTCGCAAAGCGTGGCTTCAAAAGAAGAGAAAGAAGCAGAGCCAGAAGGAGAAGCCGAGCCAGAAAGAGAAGCAGAGCTAGAAGGAGAAGCTGAGCCAGCACTCCCCCTTTGCGCCCCCGTTCCCTGCGATTCCATCGCAGGTCCCCCGCCTTCCTCATCCGCCTCAATTTCTCCCAAGCAGAAATCGATGATGAGCTCCAGCGATTCTATCCTCTGCCTAAAAGCAGCAGGGAGGGCCAAAGCAGCAGGCTCCATCCACCCGCTCCAATCAAGAGCAGCAGGAAGAGCAGCAGAAGAAGCCCCAGCAGGAAGAGAAAGAGAAGCAGAAAAAGCAGCAGAAGAAGAAGCCCCAGCAGAAGAAGCCCCAGCAGAAGAAGCCCCCTTCATCTCAGGCTTCTCCACCCAGAACACCCCGTGTTTCTCCACGTTCACCTCCGTCACCCTTACCGGTATCCCGACCCGAAGCCTTTCACCGTATTCAGCCACGCACTGATGGGCATCATCTGCAGCCAGATAAGCTATCTGCCGCCCATGCTCAAGCACAACAACTGCCTGAGAATCATAATGGTTCTGCTCATCAAGGCGAAGAACAACAAGGGGCAACCGGGCTTGCAAGCCCGACAATACACCGATAGTACGCTGCTCCATTTCAGGAGTCTCCTGGGCATTGCCACGAAGGCTGGGGTTAGCAAAATAACGCACAGCAGTGGCGAGATAAGTAGTAGTTTTCTGTGTCATAAGTATAATTTTTATCTATATTAGTTTTTACCAGAGGCAAGCTTATTCTTTTAGCTTGCTTGATGGGGGCAAAGATAGAAAAAATAATTGTTACCACCAAACTTTTTCTTCTTTATTTTCAGAAGAAATCTATGGGCAAGAACTCTTCCCCTAAAGGGGAAACTCAATTATCTTTACATCTTTGTGGTCAAAGTGGTCATTAAGGTCATTGGTCATTAAGGTCATTAAGGATTCTCCAACGGGGAGTAAAAATAGAGACAATAATAAAAATATAAATATTTATATTTTTATTATTGTCCTAAAAAAATACCCCCAATTTCAAAGTGCTTAATGACCTTAATGACTAATGACCTTAATGACCACCCTCTTTTTCTCTCTCCCCTCAGCCTTCTCTTCATCCCTCCATCTTCACCCCTCCAGCCGTAGTTTCATTTTTATGTCACGATGAAAAAAATATTCTATCACGATATAATAATAACAGGCACGCGCGGGCGTGGGTATGGAGATACAGCAGAAGCACCGTCAAGCCGCCTTGTGCCGACTACCGGAAGGCCTCTCGTTTTGTAAAGAAAAGTTAAAGTTGAAAAATATTTACGATTTTACTTGCCCATGTCAAAATTTTTTCGTACCTTTGCACCGTGAAATTCGAGAAAGCGCGCAAACTCGGGTTCACACTTACAGATTTTCAACATTAATAACCACTTAAAAAAATTAAACATTATGGGAATGAAACTTAAGGCAATTGAGCGTAACGTATCTTTTGACAAGAACAAAACCCGCTACGCATTCGTGCTCACTCCAGAGCTCTACGGCAAACTTACTGCCGACAAGGTAATCAAGGAAGCTTCTCTCCGTTCCGGACTGCCAAAGGGTGTGGTAAACGCATCTTGGAACGCATTGAGCGACGTCATCGTGGCATGGGCCACTGAGGGTCACAGTGTGGCAATCCCAGGTCTCGGAACCATGCGATTCGGTGTGCGAGGCAACGCCGTTGAGAAGGTTGACCTCGTAAGTACAGCCCTCATCACCGCACGCCGCGTCATCTTCACCCCAAGTGTGGAGATCAAGGAGGAACTCGCCAACACCGCCATCAGCATTACTTGCTACGACCGCAACGGAAAGGTAATCAAGCAGGTTACTTCTGCCGACAAGGGCAACGTAGACGAGGAGGGCGATGGTAACAACCCTACTGGCGGCGGCGGAAATTCCGGTGAAAACGGCAGTCAAGGCAGCGGCACTACCGAAGGTGGCGGAACTACCGAAGGCGGCGGCACTGACGGCGACGGAAACATGGGCTAGCCAAAGCCCCCTTCGGGGGGCTGCGCTCTTTCTGAGAAATCCTCCTGAAAACGGAAACGAAGATTTCCAACACTGCTCTTAAAAACACGGAAACACAAGTATTTAACCACTAAAAAGAAAGGAAAATCATGATGAAAAGAGAAACATGGAAAACGCTGATACAGGTTATCATCAGCATTCTCACCGCCGTAGCAACTACTCTCGGAGTAACGAGCTGCATGTAGAAAAGCGATAAAGAAGAAACGCAAGGCCGCAAGGAAAAGGCGGCAAAAAATTAAAGCCCTGAAAGAGGCAAAAGCATCCTCAAAACATAAAGATGCTTTTAGCCTTTTCTCAGGGCTCTTTCTATATATAGAAAGTTTCAAAGTGGTTTTAGTATGGGCTGAATGCCCCAAAAGCTACTTGAAGTAGCACGCTTTTTATCTGATAACCTTTACCTCGCCATCCTTGGCAATCTTTACGATGCTCGAAGGCTGATGAGGTTTATGCTCCTGGCGACGGCTCCAGCAAACATAATCTACGGCATTGAGGATTTCCTCAGAAATGTCGCGATAATTCTGGGCAGCTGGCTCACCACTCACATTGGCACTTGTACTCACAATAGGCTTCTGAAAACGGTAACAGAGCTGCTTGGAGAAAGGCTCATACGTAACGCGCATCGCCAAACTGCCATCCTCTGCCACCAGATTACTAGCCACTCCACTCGCATCATCCAGGATAACCGTGGTAGGTTTCACAGGCATCGCAGCATCAATGAAATCCCATGCCACCTGAGGCACATTGCGGAAATAACGAGCCATGCGGTCGGCAGAATCTGTCAGGCAGATAAGCGCCTTAGAGTCGTCACGCTTCTTAATTTCATAAACTTTCTTTACCGCCTCCGGATTGGTTGCATCACAACCTATTCCCCATACGGTATCCGTTGGGTAGAGAATCACTCCACCCTTGCGCATGCATTCCACAGCACGCTTGATATCTTCTTCTACAGTCATAATTACTATAAAAACTTAAATTCCTAATACCTAAAAATCGTCCTTAATATCCTTCCTCTGGCACTCATAATAGGCAATGTCCTTCATGCCGTTGAGGAAGGCAGCTGCCTCCATGCGCTTCTTGCCACTGAGCTGAAGTTCCTGAATGTTGAGCCATTCGTCGAGACAGGCCACCTGTAGCTGCTTGCCCTCAATGCGCAGCGAACCTACAGGCGCAGCGCCACGTTTTTCGCCCGAAAGATGGGTGGCAAACATCTTGAGCACCTGAATCTTTGCCGTGCTCGGCTTGCGAGACGGATGATCTGTTGCATCTGGAAACTTCACATAATCATCAGAAGTATTCTCCAGCATCTCCTCTGCGCTCTTCACGTGTCCTTCTCTAGGATTGTCAAAGAAAACTACCGTCTCCTTCTTCTTGATTTCGGTCCATGCACCAGGGTATGGAGAAAGACCGCGGATGAAATCATACACCTTCTTGGCTGGCTGGTGGAAGTCGATGCGGCAGGTATCCTTGAAGATTTTAGGAGCCGGCTTGAGTTCGGCACCCTCACCTATCAGCTTGCTCTGCGGAATGGAACCGATGTTGCCGTCGGCAGCGATGAGCGCATCAATGGTTTCCAGCGCCAGTTCGGCACCGAGATGCATCAGCCCGTCGTAAACATACTCCACATTTGCCGTCTCCGGAATAGGGAAACGCTTCTGCATGATGATGCGGCCGGTATCAATGTCGTGGTCGAGGAAGAAGGTAGTGACACCCGTCTCCTTCTCGCCGTTAATGACTGCCCAGTTGATTGGCGCCGCACCGCGATACTGCGGAAGGAGGGCTGCATGTACATTAAAAGTACCATATTGAGGCATCGCCCAAACCACCTCAGGCAGCATGCGGAAAGCCACTACCACCTGCAAATCGGCATGATAAGAGCGCAACTGCTCTACAAACTCCGGGTCCTTCATCTTTACAGGCTGCAACACCGGCAACCCGTGCTCCACGGCATACTGCTTCACCTGCGAAGGCTGCAGCGTATCCTGGTGTCTGCCCACCGGTTTATCAGGCTGCGTAACCACAGCCACCACGTTGTAACCGCCCTCTACCAGGCGCTTGAGGGATTCCACCGCAAACTCCGGTGTTCCCATGAATATGATTCTCAAATCCTTCTTCTCCATAAATATCTAAAATGTAAATTATCTGATTGAACTTTTGCAAATTTTGCACCACACGCCCTGAAAGGGCAGAAGCTCCTAGCCCAGGGCATCGCCCTGGGTTATTACGGGCGCTAGCCTATCGCCCTGTAAGGGCAAAAGCTTTAAAACTCCAGGCAAAACATAAAGCTTTTGCCCTTACAGGGCGCCTTGCTGATTGCCATTATACCCAGGGCGATGCCCTGGGCTAGGAGCTTTTGGGCCTTCAGCCCGTACTTGAACCACATGCAAAAGTTCAGTTATCTGACTACTCTGCCGACATATCCGCTACAATCTGCCTGTACATGGAATAGATTCTGGTACGGCTGATGTAACCCTTCAGCACACCGCTCACATCTACCACTGGCAGCTGGGCAGCATCGGTTTTGTCAAATTTCTGCATCACCTCGTCCATACTGTCGTGCTCGGTAAGAACGGCAGAAGGCTGCATCATCAGCTGGCGCACGGTGAAATGCTGATACAGTTCGGTGCGGAAGATGATGTGGCGAATCTTCGTAATATCTACCACGCCCAGCAGCACGCCCGCCTGATCTAATACAGGCAGGAAGTTGTTGTTGCTGCGGCTTATCTCGCTCACCAGCTTGCTCATCGGCAGATCAGGACCCACCGGATGATAATCTTTCTCAATGACATCCTGCATGCCCAGCAGCGTGAGCGCAGCCTTGTCAATATGGTGGGTGAGCAGCTTGCCCTCTCTTGCCAGACGCAGGGCGTAGATGCTGTGGCTCTCGAAGATGCTGATGGTGAGCAGCGAAGAGATGCACACGATCATCAGCGGCATGAAGAGCTGGTAGCCGCCCGTGAGTTCGGCGATGAGGAAGATGCCCGTAAGCGGGGCATGCATCACGCCCGTTATGAGGCCCGCCATGCCCATGAGTGTAAAGTTTTGCTCAGGAACGTAGACGCCCACCTGGTTCACATTCCAGAGGCGCGCAAAGAGGAAACCGGCAAAACCGCCAATGATGAGCGAAGGGGCAAAGGTACCACCGCATCCGCCACTGCCGTTGGTTGCCGAGGTAGCGAAAACCTTGGTAAAGGTTACCAGAGCGATGTAGAGGATGAGCAGCTGGTTGTGCCCGTAGAAGAGCGAACGGCTCATCACCTGCCCCCAGTCTTCCACATTCTGCCCCTTCAGCAGCACGTTGACTGCCGAATAGCCCTCGCCGTAGAGCGAAGGGAAGAGGAAGATGAGCGAACTCAGAATCAGTCCGCCAAACAGCAGCTTTACGTATGGATAAGGCGAAAGCTTGGCAAAGAAGCCCTCGCACGCCGACATGGTGCGCATGAAATAAAGGCTCACCAAGCCACAGAAAATGCCCAGCAAAAGGCAGGCTGGCACGCGGTCGAGCGCCCACGGACTGGTAAGCGTAAAATCGAAAAGACTCTTGGAGCCCATCAGGATGTAGGTAAAGCAAGTGGCTGTTACACAACTGATAAGGATAGGCAGCAAGGAAGCCATGCTCAGGTCTACCATCAGCACCTCAAGCGTAAATACGAGTCCGGCAATGGGCGCCTTGAAGATGCCGGCAATGGCTGCAGAAGCACCGCAGCCCACCAGCAGAATCATGGTTTTCTTGTCCATGCGGAAAATTTGCCCCAGGTTTGACCCGATGGCCGAGCCCGTGAGCACAATAGGTGCCTCGGCTCCCACAGAACCACCGAAACCGATGGTGATGCCTGATGCCACCACCGACGACCAGCAGTTGTGGGCCTTGAGCTTGGAATTTTTGGTAGAGATGGCGTAAAGCACACGGGTGATACCGTGGGAAATGTTATCTCTGACCACATATTTGATAAAGAGCATGGTGAGGTAGATGCCCACAATCGGGAAGAGCAGGAAGAGCAGGTTGTAGGTGCCCTGGTTGAATCCCGAAGTGAGCAGCAGCTGTATTTCGTGCACGATGCCGTGCAGGAAATATCCTGCCACCGACGCCAGAAGGCCGATGACGAAAGCCAGGATAAGGGTCATCTGGCGGTCGGAAATATGCTTTTTCTGCCAATCCACCATCCGGCTTATCCATCCCTCTTTCTGCCCGTAGTAATCTAGAATTTCTTCATCCATCTTTATTTTGATTTAGAATTCCGATGTAAAATGGAACTTGATGTGCTCAAAATCCTGCTGCGCCATGCTCAGCACGTACCCCGAATCGGCGAGGAACACGTCGCGGCCCTCAATATCCTTGGCCATGTACTGGTACTTGCGCTTCTTGAAGCTTTCGAGTTCCTTCTCGTCATCTGCCTCTATCCAGCAAGCCTTGTGGAGATGCACAGGCTCCCAGCGGCACTTGGCGTTGTACTCGTTCTCCAGGCGGTACTGGATAACCTCGAACTGCAGCTGACCCACGGTGCCCACGATGCGGCGGCCGTTGAACTGGTTGACGAAGAGCTGCGCCACACCCTCGTTCATGAGCTGCTCCAATCCCTTCTGGAACTGCTTGCTCTTCATCGGGTCATCATTCTCGATGTACTTGAAAAGGAGTGGAGAGAAGCTTGGCAAACCGCGAAAATGCATCTTCTCTCCCTCCGTCAACGTATCTCCAATCTTGAAGATGCCGTTGTCTGGCAAACCAACAATGTCGCCCGGATAAGCCTCGTCAATGGTACTCTTGCGCTGCGCCATGAACTGGGTAGGCGAAGAGAAACGCACGTTCTTATCCAAGCGCACGTGGTAATATGGCTGATTTCTCACAAACTTGCCCGAGCATATCTTGCAGAAAGCGATGCACGAGCGGTGGTTTGGATCAATATTGGCTGTAATCTTGAAGATGAAACCGCTGAACTTTGGTTCTTCCGGCTTCACCAGTCGCTCCTCTGCCTGGGTTGGTCTAGGAGATGGGGCAATATGAACGAAACAGTCGAGGAGTTCCTGAACACCGAAATTGTTCAGCGCCGAACCGAAGAACACTGGGGCTACCTCGGCTGATCGGTAGGTTTCTTCCTCAAACTCAGGGTAAACGCCGTCTACCAGTTCCAGCTCCTCGCGCAGCTGTGCAGCCTCGCGCTCTCCTACCCGTCCATCCAGCTCAGCGCTCTGGATGTCTACCTCTACCTTCTCGGTAACGCGCTGTTTGTTAGGGGTAAAGAGGTTGAGCTGATGCTCGTAGATATTGTAAACACCCTTGAAACGGGCGCCCTGACCGATAGGCCAGCTCAGCGGACGAACCTTGATTTTGAGCTCTTCTTCCAACTCGTCGAGCACATCAAACGGGTCGCGTCCCTCGCGGTCCATCTTGTTGATGAAGATGATTACCGGCGTATTTCTCATGCGGCACACCTCCATGAGCTTGCGGGTCTGTGCCTCCACACCCTTGGCAGAGTCAACCACGATGATGGCTGAATCTACGGCAGTAAGTGTGCGGTAGGTATCCTCGCAGAAGTCCTGGTGACCTGGCGTATCCAGGATATTCACCTTATAAGGTTCTCCCTCCTGTCCGGCAGGGAGATAATCAAATTCCATTACAGATGTAGATACAGAGATACCACGCTGTTTCTCAATATCCATCCAGTCAGAAGTCGCAGTTTTGCGAATCTTGTTATTCTTTACGGCACCTGCCACCTGAATCTGTCCACCGAAGAGCAGAAACTTCTCGGTCAATGTTGTCTTACCAGCATCCGGGTGAGAGATAATGGCAAATGTTCTTCTTCTTTCTATTTCGTTCATCCTGTTGTGTATATATATATATAATAATGTATATTCTAAAAAAAAGTAATCACTAATCACTGATCACTACATGTCGTCATCATCAAACTTGAGTCCCTCGGTGCGGTCTTTGATGTAATAATCGCTGAGCAGACCTATGAAGACGGTAATCTCCTTGATGGCCCTTTCGGTTTCGGGCGTAATTTCCTTCTTCTGCAGGCGCAGCATCATCACGCCGTAGAGGGCGTCGAGGCAGGTTTCAATCTCGTTGAGGTCCTTGTCGCCCCGCTGGCGCAGCTCTACGATGAAAGGCAGCACCTTGTAATATTCGGCATTGTAGATAGGAAACTTGGTGCTCTGCAGCAGCATGCCGTGCAGGTCAATGACGTCCTTCAGTATCACCTTATTAATATTAAGGTGTCCTCCCTCGCGCTTTCCCTCCTCGTTCATCATGCGAATCAGGTTGCCGAACCAGTCGAGTTCTTCCTCGCGCTGCTCGGGTGTAAAGTCGAACCGGTCTACATAATTTTTCTTAATGACAGGCAGCGAGCATCCGTAAGCTCGGATGATGTCCTCAATCTGCCACATATATAATAAGTATTCTGCGATACTTTTCTTTCTTAATTCTTGTGCTACAAACATTTTTTATAAGAAGAAACGAGCTAAAGCCCCTATAAACTATAAACTATTAACTATAAACTCTTTAAAATTCCGGCAGATGATACAGATTGAAAATCGTGCCGAAGAGAGCGATGATGGAGAAGATGATGACCACGCTGCCTATTACCTTATTGATAATGACGATGCCGTTGGTATCAAACTTGTTTCTGATTTTATCGATGAGCCAGGTGAGGCCGAACCACCACATCAGGGCTCCGAAGACGATGCTGAGGTAACCCACGCCCATTTCTACCGGCATATCAGGCACCACGAAGGCAAACTGCGCGAAGGTGGCCATGAAGAGGAACACGATGAGCGGATTGGAGAGCGTTACGAGAAACGCCGTTATGCCGTTGTGCATCAGTGTGCCCTGCTTGTTGCTCGACTTGTGCATGTTCTTCATCGGGTCGCTCTTGAAGCAGTAGATTCCAAACACGAGGAGCATCAGGCTTCCGAAAATCTGAAGATAGAACTTGTTCTCGGAGTTGCTCACAAAATCCATCACAAAACTCATGCCCAAGCCTGTGAATAAGGCATATACGATGTCGCTGCATGCGGCACCCACACCTGTTACAAAACCATACCAGCGGCCCTTGTTGAGCGTGCGCTGGATACATAGGATGCCTACCGGACCCATAGGGGCTGAGGCAAGAACACCGATGACGATTCCTTTGAAAATGAAGTCAAGGATGTTTATCTCAATTGGAAATGCTAAATTCATCTTATTAGTATCGTTACAATTTCTAACAGGCGGCAAAGTTACAAAATTTCGGGCACAAAGCACAATTTTTTCGCCTAAAAGTTCATTTTATTCCCGTTTTTTATATTTTCGGGCATGGATTACACGCATTACACGGATGTTATACCTATATTATAAACTGAACTTTCGCAGTCTCGCTGAAAAAAAATCAGGAAATTATATTTTTTTATACATAGAAATAAAGGAGATTCCAAAGTTTTTCTGTATCTTTGCCGTGGTAAAAAATAATTCTAACTAATTTTTAAGATAACATGACAGATAATACACTTAAACCGTACGTAATAGGCCTTGACCTCGGTGGTACAAATTCAGTTTTCGGCATCGTAGATGCACGTGGCGAGATTAAAGCTACCACTGCCATCAAGACTGGCGGTTACCAAAAAGTTGAAGACTACGTAAAGGCAGCCGTAGAAGCCCTCCAGCCTATCATTGATACAGTAGGCGGCATTGACAAAATCAAGGCAATGGGTATCGGTGCACCAAATGCAAACTATTATAATGGAACCATAGAGTTCGCTCCAAATCTTCCTTGGGCACACGACGGAGTTGTGCCACTGGCTGACATGTTCAGCAAATCACTCGGTGGTCTGCCTGTAGGTATGACCAATGATGCCAACGCCGCAGCGCTCGGTGAGATGACTTACGGTGTGGCAAGAGGTATGAAAAACTTCATCGACATTACACTCGGTACAGGCGTAGGTTCTGGTATCGTGATTAATGGACAGATGGTTTACGGCTGCGACGGATTCGCAGGCGAATTGGGTCACGTTACCATGGTACGTGGCAAAGAGGGCCGTACATGCGGATGCGGCCGTACAGGATGTCTCGAAGCTTACTGCTCTGCCACAGGTGTGGCTCGCACAGCACGCGAGTATCTCGAGAAGAGCGATGAGCCTTCATTGCTCCGCGAGTTGAATCCTGAGGAAATTACATCTTATGATGTGAGCGTTGCTGCAGGCAAGGGCGACAAGCTGGCACTGCGTGTATACGAGTTTACCGGCAAGATGCTCGGTGAGGCTTGTGCTGATTTCGCAGCCTTCTCTTCACCAGAGGCTTTCGTCTTCTTCGGTGGTCTGACCAAGGCTGGCGACCTCATCATGAAACCTATCCAGAAGGCTTATGATGAGCACGTGCTCCGCACCTTCAAGGGCAAGGCTAAATTCCTTGTTTCTACCCTTGATGGTAGTTCTGCTGCCGTACTCGGTGCGAGTGCTGTGGCTTGGGAAATGTAAAGATTTTGAAAGATTTAAGAAGGTTATTAGAGGCCTTTCCTCCATTGGGAAGGTACTTTTTTCAGGTTAGTTTTCACTCGCGAAACTCGTGAGAGGATTGTAGCGAGGGTTAAAATTGTTAGGAAAAGCCTGGCACTCGAGAGAGCGTCAGGCTTTGCTTTTTTTATCATAAAACAAAAAACCTCAACAACCACCATGCGGTCATGGTGGTCATTAAGGTCATTGGTCATTAAGGTCATTAAGCTTTTTCCAACCAGTTTCTCACCATCTTCTTGCCGTCTGGCGTCAGCACGCTTTCCGGATGAAACTGGATACCATGAATATCATAGTTCTTATGCTTCAGACCCATGATGCAACCATCATCGCTTACTGCCGTAACATCCAGACAGTCAGGGAATCCCGAGCGGTCTACCACCCAAGAGTGGTATCTGCCAATCTCTATGCGCTTGTCCAACCCGTCGAAAATAACATCGTTGCCAAACTGGGTGCAAGGGGTTGCCACTCCATGATACACCTCAGAAAGATTGGTAAGCTTGGCTCCAAACGCCTCGCCTATGGCCTGATGACCCAGACATACACCCAGCATCGGCTTGCGGCCTGCATACTTGCGGATAACATCCATCAGCAGTCCCGCCTCCGACGGAATGCCCGGACCCGGACTCAGAATGATCTTGTCGAAGCGTTCCAGCTCCGGCAACTGGAACTGGTCGTTGCGGAACACCGTAACATCAGCTCCCAACTCCTTTACCAGATGGGCAAGATTATAGGTAAAGGAATCGTAATTATCTATGATTACTACTTTCATCTTTTGTCATTTATTATTGATTAGTGATTACAACTCTTCAGCAATGTGAATCGCCTTGGTCAGCGCACCGAGCTTGTTGTTACACTCTTCCAGCTCATACTCATCATTGCTCTTTGCCACTACTCCACTACCCGCCTGGAACCAGAGTTCGCCGTTTCGGCTAATGAAGGTTCGTATCACGATGGCCTGATTCAGGTCGCCGTTCAGACCGATAAAACCGATACAGCCTCCGTAGGCACCGCGGTTGTGAGGCTCCAGCTCTGAGATAATCTGCATCGCTCTCACCTTAGGCGCACCGCTCAGCGTGCCGGCAGGGAAGGTATCAATAAACTCCTTGATGTGGTCGGCATGCTCATCCAGCTCTCCGCTCACACGGCTCACGAGATGGATGACATGACTGTAGAACTGCATGTCCTTGTAGAAATCTACCTTCACCCCATGGCAGTTGCGGCTCAAATCATTGCGTGCCAGGTCTACCAGCATCACGTGCTCAGCATTCTCCTTCGGGTCGTTGCGCAGGAATTCGGCAGCCTTGCGGTCCTGCTCCATATCTCCTGTGCGTCGGGTGGTTCCGGCAATCGGGTCGATGAACGCCTTGTTGCCCACGATGCGGTTGTGGGTTTCAGGCGAAGAACCGAAGATGCGGAATCCGCCGAAGTCGAAATAGAAGAGGTAAGGCGAAGGGTTGATGCTGCGCAGCGCACGGTAGAGTTTGAAATCATCGCCCTCATATTTCTGTACAAAGCGGCGGCTCACCACAATCTGGAATACATCTCCGCGCAGGCAGTGCTGTATGCAGCGGCGTATGTTGGCCTTGTGCTCCTCATCGGTGAGGGTAGAGGTGGTTTCGCCCACAGGGTGGAAATCGTAAGGCTTCACATTGGCCTTGTTTACCGCCTTGAGCAGTTCGTCGAGCTCAGGAAGTGAAGAGTGTTCACTTTCCTGGAGCGCAATGAGCTCCATGGTGTTGTTGAAATGGTCGAAGACGATGATGTCCTTATACATGATGTAATAGATGTCGGGCGCATCATTCTTCTCCATGGTGGTATCCTTGACCGGGATATTCTCAAAATATCTCACCGCATTGAAGGTGGTGAATCCGTAGAGTCCGCAGAACTCCTTGCTCTCGCCCTCAACATGGAAGGAAGAGATGAAGTCGTTGATACTCTTTGAGATGGCGAGTTTGCACTCCTCGCCCTTACCGGCACCGAAGGCAGGAAGTTGCTCTTTCTCTACTCTTCCGTCGGGATAGGTCTTGATGACCTCACCATGACTCACGGCGATGCTTGCCAGCGGATGCACACCGATGAAGGAGCGCGAATTCTCGGAGCCATGATAGTCGGAACTCTCCATCAGAGCCGACTGCGGATAAATATCTCTCAGCCGCATGTAGACTCCCACCGGCGTATAGAGGTCGGCGAGAATCTTGCGGGTAACTGTCTTGTAACTAAACTTTGCCATTTTAAAAATTAAATCTTTGCTATTAGAAGTTTCCGTACTCTCCTGCCATTTCCTTATGGCTCAAATACGTTTCTACATCCTTGTCGCCACGGCCTGACACGGTGAGCACCACTACATCATCCTTCTTGAACTTCATCTTCTTCAGGGCTGCCACGGCGTGCGCACTCTCAATGGCTGGAATGATGCCCTCCATGCGGGTGAGCTCGTAACCGGCGTAGATGGCCTCATCGTCCTTGATGGCGAGCACATGGCTTCTGCCCGATGTGGCAAGGTCGGCGTGCATAGGGCCGATGCCCGGATAGTCGAGACCGGCACTGATGGTGAAGGCTTCCTCTATCTGTCCGTCCTCGGTCTGCATCACGAGGGTACGGGCTCCGTGGATGATGCCTTCTGTTCCGCAGTGCATGGTAGCAGCGGTGTAATCGGTATCTATTCCGTGTCCGGCAGCCTCAGCCAGGTAAATCTTCACGCGGTCATCATCAATGTAGTGGTAGATGGTTCCGGCAGCGTTGCTTCCGCCACCCACGCAGGCGATGAGATAATCAGGATAGTCGCGGCCTATCTTCTCCTCCAACTGCCATTTCAGTTCTTCGCTGATGACGCTCTGCATCTTGGCAACAATGTCTGGATAAGGGTGCGGACCCATGGTAGAACCTACGATGTAGAAGGTATCCTGCGGGTGGCAGCACCAGTCGCGTATGGCCTCAGAGCAGGCATCGCTCAGCGTCATGTTGCCGGTGCGCACAGGGTTCACCTTGGCTCCCAGCATCTTCATGCGCTCTACGTTGGTATGCTGGCGCTCCACATCGGTGGCACCCATGAAAATCTCACACTTCATGTTCATCAGGGCGCATACCGTAGCGGTAGCCACACCGTGCTGTCCGGCTCCGGTTTCGGCAATGATGCGGGTCTTGCCCATCTTCTTGGCCATGAGAATCTGACCGATGGTGTTGTTGATTTTGTGTGCACCGGTATGGTTCAGGTCCTCGCGCTTCAGATAGAGCTGGCATCCATACTTCTCGCTCATGCGCTTGGCATAATAAAGAGGTGAAGGGCGGCCCACATAATCTTTGAGCAGCGCGCGGTATTCCTTCTTAAACTCCTCGCTCTCAATGATTGGCTTGTAAGCCTGCTGCAACTCGGTTACACATTTATATAATATCTCAGGAACATAAGCTCCTCCGAATTTTCCAAAAAATCCTTTTTCGTCAACTTGATACATCGCTTTTAATATTGAAATGTTAAATGTTGAATGTTAAATATTAAATTAGGCTTTCGCCGTTGAGTCACAAACGAAACAGATGAATTCTTCACTCTTCGTTCTTCACTCTTCACTTACTTCTTCAGTGCCTCGAAAAGCCCATCCAGTGCCTTATCCGGATCACCGGTTTCATTGAGCAGGGTTACAAACTTGCTGCCGATGATGGCTCCCGCCGCATTGTCCTGCGCACTGGTAAGCGTCTGCTTGTTGCTGATGCCGAAACCTATCATGCGAGGATTGCGCAGATTCATGCCGTTGATGTGGTTGAAATAAGCCAGCTTGGCATCACCGAAACTGCTCTGGGCGCCCGTGATGCTCGCGGAGCTGACCATGTAGATGAAACCATCGGTATGCTCATCGATGAAACGGATGCGCTCCTCGCTGGTTTCTGGCGTAATCATCATGATGACACGGATGTCATACTTGTCGGCAATGGGTTTCACCACCTTCAGATAATCATCAAAAGGAAGGTCTGGGATGATGGTGCCGCTCACGCCGCTCTCTACGCAGCTCTTGAAGAAAGCCTCAATGCCGTAGTGCATGATTGGGTTCAGATACCCCATCAGCACGAGTGGAAGCTGCACTTCATCCTTGATTTCCTTCAACTGGGCGAAGAGTTTCTTCACCGTCATTCCGTTCTTCAGAGCCACGGTTCCGGCACTCTGGATAACAGGACCATCTGCCAACGGATCACTGAAAGGGATTCCTACCTCAATCATATCTATCCCCTTGCGCTCCATCGCCTTAATTACATCACCGGTACCTTCCAAAGTTGGGCATCCGGCGCAGAAATACAAGCTCAAAAGCTTGCGGTCTTTATTGTTTGCAAATAATGCATTTATCTTATTCATCTCTCTTTGTTTTTTACTTTTTTACCTTTTTACTTTTTTACCTTTAAAAAGAAATCCTTGAGTTTCTCTACATCCTTCACCCCCGGTTCTGTCTCAAACCTGGAGTTGAGGTCGATTCCTACGCACCGGGGATGGTGGAAAGACAGGATGCGGGAAGCATCTTCCGGACCGATGCCGCCACTCAGCAGGAATGGAACATCGCCATCATATTCATCCAGAACCTGCCAGTCAAACTGCTGACCACTTCCGCCCACCGTCTTGCATTTGGTGTCGAAAAGAAAGTAGTCAACAGCGCCTACATATTCCTTATATTTCTGAATGTCCCCGGCAGTGGAAACACTGATGGCCTTGATTATCTTCATATTCCCCTTTGCTGCACGCAGCTGCTCACACAGTTCCCTGCTCTCGTTCCCATGCATCTGCACCGCATTCAGGGAGAATGAATGAATCTTGTCCAACATCGTGGAAACGGAATCATTCACGAAGACTCCCACTCTGCACACATTGCGGTCAGCATCAGAGCGAGCTACCACCTGACTGGCATACCGCGGAGACTTAGGATAGAAGATGAAACCCATCATATCTACGCCGAGTTGCGCAACCTGCTTTACATTATCAGGTTCTCGCATTCCACAAACCTTTACTAACATTTTTCTTTATTGTTTCAACTGCTTAATAAACTCTTGAAGCGCCACGCCTGGGTCTGCCTGTTTCATGAACTGTTCGCCCATCAGGAAACCTCTGAAGCCGCCTTCTTCTCTCAACCGGAGAACCGTCTGCGGGTTGGAGATACCACTCTCGCTCACCCTGCACACATCTTTCGGGAGTTTCTCTGCCAATCTGAAGCTGTTCTCTACATCCGTAAAGAAGGTTCCGAGATTTCGGTTGTTGATGCCGTACATATCCGGTTCCAGTTCAGCATACTCGAAGTCTTGCTCATTATGCATCTCGAGCAGCACCTCCATGCCCAGCTGGTGAGCCATGTTCATGAGTTGCTTACACTCCTCCTTGGTCAGGCAGGCCGCAATGAGCAGCACGGCAGAAGCTCCGCAGTATCTCGCCTGCAGCAGCTGGTATTCCTCAACCACGAAGTTCTTATATAAGATAGGTAGGATAACGCCCACGTGGCGCGCCTCCTGAATATACTCATCATATCCTCCGAAGTAATCAATGTCGGTGAGGATGCTGAGCGCCGAGGCTCCGTTCTGCTGGTAAGCGAGCGGGATGATGCTCGGCTTGCCTTCCTGCTTGATCCAGCCCTTGGAAGGCGATTTGCGCTTGAACTCAGCGATGATTCCCGTCTCCGAGTTCATCAGCGCCTCCTTCATGCTTCCGCCCGGCACCCGTCCCCCATCCTCCTGCATCTTCTGCTCGGTGAGGGTTATCATCTGCCGCGGCTGGATGAAACGCTTGCGCTGCTCAATCTCTATTCTTTTATGAGCTACAATTTCCTCTAAAATATCAGCCATTTCTTTCGTTTTTACTTTGAACTTTGAACTTTATGATTACCTTTGCTTCCTAAAAACGGGAGCCAAGAGCCAGGAGCAAAGAACCATGTCCCCCTCCGGTCCCCGTTCCCTGCGATTCCATCGCAGGTCCCCTTCTCCTCAGCAGTCTTTCGCCTTGCCCTTTATCTGTTTATCTCTACGAACTTCTTAAAGGTAGCAAGCGCCTTACCCGAGTCGATGCTCTCTCTAGCAATCTCCACGCATTCCTCAATGCTCTTCTGCCCTTTCTCCATTACCTGGATGCCGAAGGCTGCATTGGCAAGAACGATGTTCTTCTGGGCTGGGAGCGCACGGTTTTCAAGCACCGCATCAAAGATATCCTTAGCCTCTTTCTCTGTGGCTCCACCTCTCACCTCTTCCGGCTTGGCTATCTCGAAACCGAGATCCTGAGGCTTGAAAATCTTCTCATAGCTGTTGGTGGTTACCTTGAAGTCACTGGTGAGCGAAATCTCATCATATCCGTCGATGCTGTTCACAATACCGTAGTCTATGCCCAACTTCTGGTAAACCTGATTGTAGAGGCGCATCTGGTCGAGATTGGCTACACCCAGCAACTGGCACTTAGGCTGACTAGGATTGACAAGAGGACCTAACAGGTTAAACACGGTAGAAAACTGCAAAGCCTTGCGGATAGGACCAACAAACTTCATTGCCTTGGCGAAGAGCTGGGCATGCAGATAAACGATGCCTGCCTCGTTGATGCTGCGGTTCAGCTTGTCCATGTCGTCGGTAAACTGGACACCATGGTTCCTGATGACGTTACTAGCGCCGCTCACCGAGGTAGCCGCATAGTTGCCGTGCTTTGCCACCTTGTAACCCGCACCCGCAATGACGAAGCAGGAGGTGGTAGAAATGTTGAAGGTATTCTTGCGGTCACCACCTGTTCCCACCACGTCAATGTAGCGGTCGCAATCCAGGATGGCTGGCACACCTGTGGCAAGAATTCCGTCACGGAAACCGAGCAGTTCATCTACCGTTACGCCTCTCATCTGCAAACCGGTGAGCAGGGCTGTAATCTGTTCCTCAGGAAATTCACTCTTGGTGATTCCTACTATGATGTCGCGGGTTTCCTCACGGGAAAGTTCCTCGTGGTTCAACATTCTGTTCAAAATGTCCTTCATTTCCATAGTTAATATCTCCTATATTTTTATTTTTCGTTGTAAAAAGAAAAAGGGACCTGTCGTAAGTTACGGCAGGCCCCTAGTATATTATGTTGTTCACATCTACATACGGTGTCTCGACTCACGACTTTTGGAATCTTGAGTTACGCCACCACCATGATGTAGATACGAATGTATTCATATTGCTTTTTCTTTTAATTGTTTGTTACTACTAAAACGAGGCATTTCTTTCTTTTTAACGAAAAGATTCTCCTTCGTTCTTCATTTCTACTGCAAAAGTACAGTTTTTCTTTTAAACTACAAACTTTTTGTCGAGAAATTTTAAGATTTAACACTATTTTATCATCTAAATCACTATTTCGCCCACATTTCCTTCCCCTTCTCTCCCCTATACCTTATTATATATAGGGAGAAAGAAAAAAGATATTTCATTATATTCAGGGAGAAAAGAAAAAAATATTTCGCCGAAATGTAATAATCTGCCAGACGTGCCGTTATTTATCTAGAGGACAGGTAACAGGCGGAGGAAATCTCCACAGAAAGCAATGCCCGTTCTTGAAAGCAACAGATAAAAGTAGTATTCATTCAAAAAAAGATTCATGCCTATGAAGCAAGTTTTTACACCAAAGAAAATGAGACCTTCGGCTCAGACCATCTACTTCATCAAGCAGATAGCCTACTCCTATCATACCATGGTGCAAAATGGGAAGCTAAAGGTGTGCTATCCTAACTAAAAGAAGAAGAAAGATGAAAACAATGATATCCCCTTCGTTGCTCTCAGCCAACTTCATTGACCTGAAGAGCGACATAGAAATGATTAACAAGAGTGAGGCCGACTGGCTCCACCTCGACGTGATGGACGGCGTCTTCGTGCCCAACATCTCGTTCGGATTCCCTGTGCTCGAAGCCGTGAGCAAGGTGTGCACCAAGCCCCTCGACGTACACTTCATGATTCAGCATCCGGAAAATTACATTGAGCAGACAGCCAAGCTCGGCGCCATGATGATGAATGTGCACTACGAGGCTTGCACCCATCTGCACCGCACCATCCAGCAGATTCACGCAGCAGGCATGAAGGCAGGTGTCACCCTCAACCCTTCTACCCCGGTATGCGTGCTGGAAGACATCATCTGCGATGTGGACATGGTACTGCTGATGAGCGTAAACCCAGGCTTCGGCGGACAGAAATTCATCGAAAACACCATCAAGAAGGTAGGCCGTCTGCGCCAGCTCATCAAAGAGAGCGGCAGTCAGGCACTCATCGAGGTTGACGGAGGTGTGCAGGCAGAAACTGCCCCTAGACTGGTGAAAGCCGGAGTAAACGTGCTGGTAAGCGGAAGTTATGTGTTCAAGAGCACAGACCCTTATGCTACCATCCATGCCCTGAAAGAACTCCACTAACCGAGATCCAGGTAAATATTGTGCTCCTTAGCCATCTTACGGAGGTTAAGGAGCGCATAACGCATTCTTCCCAGACTCGTATTGATGCTCACATTGGTGCACTCGGCAATTTCCTTGAAAGACATCTGCTGATAATAACGCATGAAAACCACTTCGCGTTGTGGAGCCGGCAAGAAATCTACCAGTTTCTTCACATCACAGAGAATCTGCTTGCGTATCATCTCCTGCTCGGCACAATCTGCCTGAAAATCTTCACCACGCAAACACGAAAGATCATTATCATTAGCCTGTTCTACCATGCGGAATACACAATGACTGCGGTAACCGTCAATGATTACATTATGGGCAATGCGGATTAACCACGAGATAAATTTGCCCGAACAGGAATACTGGCCAGCATGCAAACGACTGATTGCCTTCACAAATGTCTCCTGGAAAATATCATTCGCCAAATCCTCATCGTGAACCACGAAAAGAATATAAGAGAACAACTTCTCCTCGTTGCGGGAAAGCAACAGGTCAAAAGCTCTGTTGTCGCCCCCGACATAAGCCAAGGCCAACTCTTCGTCTGTCATATTATTGAGTTTTCTCATTTTCTTAATCTATTTATGTTAAGTAAATGTCTAAATCAATAGGCTTCCTAGATTTTATTGTGTTAATAATATTAAATATCGTTGCAAAGGTAACATTTTATTTTGAAAACACCAAACTTTTTGGCAAAAACATTTATTTTTAACATTACCCGTACTTGTTTTCCAAATAAAATTCGTAACTTTGCACCGATGTGTTAAGCATCAAACCCAACAAACGAATAAACTGATTCATACAAACGAATAAATACATTTAAAAATCATAAAACTAGAACAAAGACAATGAAGAAATTCTTTAAGACCCTACTCGTTGCTCTGCTCCTCATCCCTACCTGCGCTTGGGCGGATAATGGATGGAACGATGCTGAATATCAGCGCATTGAACAGAGCATACAGTTGCCTAACATCAAGCAGGCTACCAAGAAGTATGTAATTTCTGCCTATGGAGCCAAGCAGAACGCTTCGGCTGCACAGAACCAGAAGGCAATCAACAAACTCATCGCCCTCGTCTCTAAGAAAGGTGGCGGTACCGTAGTCATACCGAAGGGTACCTGGCGCACAGGAGCCATTGAGATGAAGAGCTTCGTAGAACTGAATCTCGAAGAAGGTGCCGTACTGCAGTTTGCCTTTGAGCCAAAACTCTATCCGCTGGTTCGCACCGCATGGGAAGGACTGGCATGCTGGAACTACTCTCCATGCATCTACGCCTACAAGGTTTCCGACATCGCCATTACCGGTAAAGGTACCATAGACGGAGGCGGCAACAATGATACATGGTGGCAGTGGAACGGCAACCCTTACTTCGGATACAAGGAGGGCATAACCAAGGAACACCAGAAGATGGGCTCCCGCGCCAGACTGCAGAAAATGGCAGAAGACGGCGTGCCTTTTGATGAGCGTAAGTTCGGTATGGGACAGGGTCTCCGCCCTCAGCTCGTCAACTTCGTACGCTCTGAGCGCATCCTCATCAAGGACGTAAAGATGATCAACTCGCCTTTCTGGGTGATGCACCCTCTGCTCTGCAAGGACATCACGGTAGACGGCGTAACTGTTTGGAACGAAGGACCTAACGGAGACGGATGCGACCCTGAGGCATGCGAGAATGTACTCATCCAGAACTGTATCTTCCACACCGGCGACGACTGCATCGCCATCAAGAGCGGACGAAACAACGACGGTCGTCTCTGGAACAAACCATCCAAGAATATCATCATCCGCAACTGCCGCATGGAAGACGGACATGGTGGCGTAGTCATCGGTTCTGAGATTTCAGGCGGATGCGAGAATGTATACGCCGAGAACTGCGAGATGGACTCTCCTCACCTGGAGCGCATCCTCCGCATCAAGACCAACAACTGCCGCGGCGGACTCATCCAGAACATCCACATGCGCAAGGTTACCGTAGGACAGTGTAAGGAAGCCGTGCTCAAAATCAACCTCGACTATGAGCCAAGAGAGGCTTGCTACCGCGGATTTGAACCTACCGTGCGCAACGTGAGCATGGAAGATGTTACCTGCCAGAAGAGCAACTACGGTGTGCTCATCATCGGTGGAAACAAGGTAGAAAACGTATACGACATCCATGTAAAGAACTGTAAGTTCGACGGTGTCATCAAGCAGCCTACCAAGGTTACCGGCAAGACAAGAAACGTGAAGTTTGACAACCTCATCATCAACGGCTCCCTGGTTCTCAACAAGGAAGACCGTCCTTACCAGACCTACTCAGAGTGGCTCACTCACAGCGAGATGCAGCGCGTGCCTCAGTCTTACCTGCTCGACTTCAGCAAGAAGCCAAAGTGGAGCTACGTAATGGGCATTGAGATGGAAGGTATGCTCGACACCTACCTCCACTACAAAGGCGGAAAAAGCACCTTCAAGGGAGCTGACGCCGAAGCCAACAACGAGGCAATCATCAACTACCTAAAAGAATATCCAGCCAAGATGATTGACGAAAAGGGAAACATCACAGGCTACAAATATGAGGATTTCAACCTCGACAATGTGCGCACCGCGAAGTTTATCCTCCGCATGCACAACCTCTTCCCTAGCAAGAGCAGCGAACTGGCACTGAAGACGCTCTTCAAGCAGCTGCAGAACCAGCCTCGCACCAAGGAAGGCGTTTACTGGCACAAGGCTATTTACGCCAACCAGGTATGGCTCGACGGCATCTTTATGGGTTTGCCTTTCTACTGCAACTACGCCGTTCAGAACCTCAAGCCTAAGAAGGCGAAGAAGATTCTCGACGATGCGGTAGACCAGATTGTGAAGACCGACCTGCGTACCTACGACGAGAAGACCCAGCTCTGGAAGCATGCTTGGGACGAAACCCACAGCCAGTTCTGGGCAAACAAGGAAGACGGAAAGAGCCAGCATACCTGGGCAAGAGCCCTCGGATGGTACGTCATGGCAATGACCGAATGCCTCGACGCTATGCCAGAAGATTATGCGCGCCGCGGTGAAATCATCACCTTATTAAATAAGGCAATGAAGAGCGTGGTGAATTATCAGGATAAGAAGACCGGTGTTTGGTACGACGTAATGGACGTAAAGGATCCTCGCAACTACCTGGAGAGCACCGCTTCAAGCATGTTTGCCTATGTTCTCCTCAAGGGTTACCGCAAGGGATACCTCGGCAAGGAATACCAGGAAGCAGGCATCAAGGCTTATGAGGGAATCCTGAACAACTTCATCAAGGTAAACCCAGACAAGACCATCAGCCTTACCCGCTGCTGTGCTGTCAGCGGACTCGGTCCAGGACCTGGCCCATACGTAAAGAAGCCAAACTACAAGCGCGACGGCAGCTTCAACTATTACATGAGCGAGCCTATCCGCGACAATGACGCCAAGGGTGTAGGTCCTTTCATCTGGGCTAGTCTGGAAATGGAAATGCAGGGACTGAATAAGTAAACTGCTAAGATTTGAATACATCATTTAAAAAAATGAATAACAAAAAGATATTAACAAGTATGGCAGCAGCACTCATGAGTGCTGCTGCTTTGGCACAAACTCCAGCCTTTCCGGGCGCAGAAGGTCACGGAAGATACGTAACCGGCGGAAGAGGCGGAAAAGTAGTACACGTAACCAATCTCAATGACAGCGGAACAGGTTCTTTCAGAGAGGCTGTAAAGTCTGGTAAGAGAATCATCGTCTTCGATGTGGCTGGCGTCATCGCCCTGAAGTCTGATCTCAAGTTTGCTGACAACATCACCATCCTCGGACAGACTGCCCCATCTCCGGGCATCACCCTCAGATATTACACCGTTCAACCGGGTAGCAACAACATCATCCGTTTTCTCCGTATACGCCGCGGAGAGGAAAAGAACATCAATGACGGTGCGGATGCTACCTGGCAGCGCAACAAGACCGGCATCATCTTCGACCACTGTTCCTTCAGCTGGAGCATCGATGAGGTGGCTTCATTCTACGACAACAACAATTTCACCATGCAGTGGTGTACCGTTGCCGAAAGTCTCACCAATCCGGGTCACTCTAAGGGCGCACATGGTTACGGAGGCATCTGGGGCGGTAAGCTAGCCAGCTTCCACCACAACTTCGTAGGCCATCTCATGAACCGAGGTCCACGCTTCAATGGTGCCAGATACGGATGGACAGGATACACCAACAACAAGGATTACGATACCTATAAGTGGAAGAACACAGTGCAGGCTGAAAACGTAGACTTCCGCAACTGCGTGATGTATAATGCGCAGGGCACCTGCTACGGAGGTCCGGGCGGTGGACAGATTAACATCGTGAACAATTACTACAAGGCTGGACCTAGTGAGGGACTTAAAGGAACTACTCAGAATAATCTCAAGGTAGATGTAAGCACAGGCAAGGAACGTGGCAGCCAGGAACGTATCACCCTGGTTACCTTATCTAACAGCGGTAATTCCGACAAGAATCATCCTGAGTTATACGACATGACCAGCCGTTACTTCATCAACGGAAACACCACCGAAACCACCAAGGGTTCTATTACCAAGAATCAGGATTGGAAAGGTATCAGCTACGACAAAGGCATTCCAAGCCTGAACGGAGAATACTACAGTCCGGATGCCAAAAACTTTTATGGTGACAATGTTGCCCATGTAACCATCAGCGGCAAGTCTTGTGTCAAGATCAAGATGGACGAACCGGCTCCTACAGGAGAGGTTACCACCCACTCGGCTGCCGAATCCTTCAACAAGGTATTGTCGTACAGCGGAGCCTCACTCTACCGCGATGAGATTGATGCGCGCTACATGGAAGAGGCTAAGACCGGAACAGCCAAGTATAAGGGAAGCATTACCCAATCACCTGGCATCATCGACAAGGTGGCAGATGTAAACGGCTACACCGAGGCTAACTTCGGCACCGCTTCTCGCCCTGCCGACTTCGACACCGATAAGGACGGAATCCCAGATTCATGGGAGACAGCCAATGGTCTGGATCCAAACGACGCCACAGATGCCCTCACCTACTCGCTTGACAGCAAGGGTTACTACACCAACCTTGAGGTTTACGCCAATTCGCTGGTTGAGGACATCATGAAGCAGGGCAATGCTGATGCCGAGAACAAGGTAGATGAATACTATCCTGCATGGAAGAATCCTACAGGCATCTCACAAATCACCGGTTCCAATCCAAGTGAGTTGGTCAAAGTAACGTATTACAGCCTCAACGGCACCCTCCTTTCTGCTCCTCAAAAAGGAATCAACGTCCGCAAGATGTTGTTTAAGAACGGAAAGACTGTAGTGGATAAGGTAATAAAGGAATAAAACAAAACCTCTTATAAACAAAAAGGGCATCCCCTCCATTTGGGAATGCCCTTTAGTTTTATCTGTTTACACAATCTGTTACTTTACATACTTCTTACCGTTCTTGATTACCAAGCCCTTTGCAGAAGAAGAAACCTCCTGACCAGCCATGTTGTAGGTCTTACCATTCTTCTTGGCTGCGGCAGCGTTTACAGAAGAGATGCCGGTTGATGTGCCAACCTTATACTTAAAGCCATAGAAACCCATTTTAGTACCTGCAGCAAGCACATAGTAAGTACCACCAGCAGCAACATCGAAGGTTACAATACCATTAGACTTAGCATCAATGATGTTCTCACCCTTGTCATTCTGTGTGAACTTCTGAGAATCACCACCCTTTTCACTAGGCAAATTGTAAGAACCAGGAGCCACCTCATCAAAATTCGCATCCAAAATATGAAAACCCTTGTTTCCACCCAACTGTACACCAACAGTTACAGAACCAGCCTTTACTGGCTCTAACTTATAAACACAACCTGTTGGCTCGGCTTTATTCACCAACTTACCATTGTTCTTACCACATACATAAGCAGTAAAAGCAGCTTCAGCCCAGTTATCAGTAGACTTACCATCAGCGAAAGCAACACCAGCTTTTTCCATATAAGTCAAAGTGATGTTTTCTACTGATGTAATCTTATCACCAGCATTTACCTTGTCACCCACCTGCACTGCATAAGTGCCTTGAGCGTTCATACTTGCTGCCATGGCGACAGCTGCAATAAGAGTAAAAAATTTCTTCATAATCGTTTATTTTAAGTTTATAAATTAAATTTAGTTGATGAATAACTGTAATGCAGTTTCTTTCATTTGCTAGTTCTTTTCGGTGGCAAAAATAACAAATCATTTTGAGAATCTCAGAAAAACATGAACCAAAATGAACTAAAACAACGAAAACGTTTGCGTAACTTTTACACCGAAACCGAAACCAAAATACCTTAAATAAAAATAATAAGTGTATTTTTGCACCAACAAACTTAAAATGTAAACTGGAAATAATAAGTATAATAACCTAAAAAGGCAAACAAATGAAAAAGAATCTACTCAGATTTGGGCTCTCACTCATTGCCCTGTTTGTTATGGTAGTGGCAAATGCGCAAACCTACCAGAACGAAGAAGCTAGCGTTTCATGGCCGTTTAATGACGACAACTACGCTACGCAGTACACTAAATCACCAGAAAATGGTTTCAGTCTGGTTTCCGTAAACACCGGTGACTTGAAGTATTCTCTCAAGACATCACAGACTACAAAAGACAAAGACGGAAACAAGATGGTCATGGCTGGTTTCGGTCCTGTTGGCACAACAAAAGCCGTAGAATGGACCATTAAACCTAGCAAGGGGCTAACATTCACCCCAACCTCTATCAGTACCTACGTAAACCGATTCGGTACAGATTCAGAAAATGGAGTAACCGTAACCGCCAAACTTAGCGACGGAACTTCTGTAGACTTGGGTAAATTCACCGCATTAAGAGAGAACAAGACAACAGAGACTGACAAGTTTTCGAAAAATGAAAACCTGACCAACCACATCGTCATCCAGCTCACTGCTGACCAGCAAGCCAAACTGACATCAGCAGAAGGCTTCACGCTGAGCTGCACCGTTGGCGTTGGCTCAACTAAGCAGCAAGGCTTTGCCGATGTACACATCAATGGTCTTCTGAACGGAACCATTGAAAAGGTTGCACAGTATACCCTGTCAGCTGTTGTATCAAATGCAGGAGCAGGAACCATCAAAGTATCTCCTTCCGGTACAGTATTTGACGCAGAAACACAAATCACCGTAACTGCGACAAAAAATTTCGGCTACAAATTTGTCAATTGGACAGATGCCAATAATAAGGTAGTATCTACAGATGAAGAATATACCTTCTCTATCTCTGCCAACACAGCATTGAAGGCAAACTTTGAGAAGATAAACACCTATGCTTTGGATTACAAGGTAGAAGGTGGTGCAAAAGACTATATGGTAAGCGCAACTCCTGCCCCAACCATTGTTAACGGAAAGAATATGTATGAAGAGGGAACAGAAGTAACCCTCACAGCCAGCAGCAACGACATCCTCACCTTTACCAACTGGAATGATGGTGAAACAGGAGCAGAACGCAAAATAAAGATGAATGTCGACCAATCATACACTGCAGCATATTCTGCAAAAGACTTCATCGCAGGCTGGGACTTCTATAAGTCAGCAAGAGAAGGTCGTACAGCAGACTTCGCTGCAGAAGACAACGATGTAGACCAGCTCATCCTGCGCGATGCAGACGGAAATACATACACATGGCTCGACAAGAGCAACAGTGCTGGCGGCTACGAAGGAAAGAATGCAGCTGTAAACTGGACCTCCACGAAAACCAAGGCACTGGGCGAAACCTATTGGCAGACCAAGGTCAACGCAACAGCCTTCACCGATATCAAGGTAAAGAGCAGTATGCTCTACAATTATAATGCATACGAAACATATAATGTGGAATACTCTCTCAACGGCACCGACTGGACCAAGGTAGGCGCCATCAAGATGCCAGGAACCAAAGCCTGGACCGATGGCGAGTTCACTCTCCCAGCCGATGCAAACAACAAGGCAGAAGTATACATCCGCTGGATTGCCGACAAGACTTCTTCCATCAAGGGAGCAACAGGCGACAACGACGGAATCTCTATCACAAATATCTACATCACAGGTACTGCCCAGCTCGTTAACGACGGCAAGGCCCCTGTACTCGTAAGCACCATACCAGCAGAAGGCGCAACCAACGCATCTGCCAACGGCAAGATTGTACTGACTTTTGATGAGAAGGTAAAACTCACCGACAACGCTGCAGCCACTCTCGGAACAGCAAAGATAGAAGGAACAGTATCAGGCAAGACCATCACCTTCGCATACAAAGGCTTGAACTACGCTACAGCTTATACCTTCACACTCGCTGCAGGTTCGGTAGCCGATTTGACAGACAATGCCACAGACCAGGCAATTGTTCTAAACTTCACTACCAAGACCAAGCCAGCAGTAACCAAAGCACTCTACGACTTCATCGTACCAACCGACGGAGACTTCAAGGCAGCACTTGATGCAGCAGCTAAGCGTACAGATACTAGCAAGCGTTTCCGCATCTTCATCAAGCAGGGCGACTACAAGATTCCTGCTGACGAGAAGAGTAAGGTAACAGGTAGCGACGGCAAGAGTTATGCTAACCCAACCATTTATATGAATACGCCAAACGTATCTATTATCGGTGAGGGCATGGACAACACCTCACTGACCAACACCGTTCCAAACTCAGGCCAATCAGCCAACGTATTGGAAGGTATCGGCAAGGGTGACGTACTCTGCTTGCAGAAGGGAGCAACAAACACCTATTTCCAGGATCTGAAGATGTACAGCAGTATGGGTGATGCCAAGGGTCGCGACATCGTACTCAACGACCAGAGCAACAAGACCATCTGCAAGAACGTAAACCTCTGGGCTTACCAGGATACCTACGTATCAAACAACCAGAACGGTAAATTCTACTTCGAAGACGGAATCCTTCGTGGTCGTACCGACTACCTCTGCGGTAAGGGTGATGTATATTATAATAATGTAGAACTCTGGATCTGTGAAAAGGGAGGCTATCTCGCAGTTCCTTCTCAGCCTAAGAAGTATGGCTACATCTTCAAAGACTGTACTATCAAGGATGCTACTGCGGCAAAAGACCTAAACGGCAACTACACCTTGGGACGTCCATGGGGCAAAGGCACACCTATTGCACTCTACATCGACACCAAGATGGAAGCTATCCCATCAGCAGCAGGATGGAACGAGATGAGTGGCGGTTACCCTAAGCGTTTCGCTGAATACAACTCATACACATCAACAGGTAGTGTAGTAGACCTCAAGGACAGAAAGAAAGTTTACGATGCCTACGATTCAAAGGATGGTGACAATTATGTAAACCGTCGTAATGAAACAGCAGGAGACCCTATCCTCACAGCAGAGGAAGCTGCAACCTACACCATTGAAACAGTAATGGGTCAGGATGATGACTGGGATCCAACTGCAGCTACCGAGCAGGCATCAGCACCTAGCAACGTTAAGCTGAACGGTACAACCCTCGCTTGGGACAACAACGACTACGCTCTTCTCTGGGCAGTTTGCAAGAATGGTAAGGTGGTAGATTTCACCATCAAGCCAACCTATCTCGTAGATGATGCTTCAGCAACATGGAGTGTACGTGCAGCCAACGAGATGGGCGGACTGAGCGAAGCAACAGCAGCAGTCCTGAGCACCGGCATCCAAAACATCGCCTCAGCTACAGATGCAGCAGTCATCAAGACCGCCATCTTCGCAGCCGACGGCACCCAGCTCTCAAATCTTCAGAAGGGTATCAACATCATTGTGAAGACCCAGGCAGATGGCAGCAAGAAGACAAGCAAGGTCATCGTAAAGTAAAGAAACAGAGACATTAAGTAAATAGATTGACAGATAACTATCGGAGTGCAATATCCCCATCCTCTTACAGAAGGGTGCCGGATATTGCACTTTTTTTGTTCCCTCAGTTTCTGAAACAGCAGAAACGGGAACTGAGAAAACAGACCGTCGAAATGTAAAAAACAGAGCATTTACGCAAAAACCTGTAAACGTTTACGTATTTTTTTACCCCCAATATACCTATATTCTCATATTTTTTATATACTTTTGCAACAAGAAAACCAAGACTTAGCTATTGCTACGCATCCAGGTTGCCCCCACCGGAGCCTTCGGGTTCCAAGAGGAACATCCCTTCAGCAAGCATCTGCTCAGAACTGGAATTCTACTTAAAAACATTAAGAAAAAACATTAGAAAATTAGTAATTTAGAATAAGTTTTATCTAAACCTAAAGTGTATGTCTGGTAATTTTAGAAAAAAGAAAATTGCTTTGGCAGGCGCACTGATGTTCGTAGTAACAAGTGTATCTGCACAAACAGTAAAAGGCGTTGTTACTGACAATACAGGTGAGCCTATTATCGGCGCCTCTGTCATGGAGGTTGGTCAAGCAGGTAATGGTGGTATCACTGATATTGATGGTAACTTCACCGTTAATTTGAAAGGCAGCAGTAAGAAACTGAAGATTTCATACATCGGTATGAAAGCTAAGGAGATTAATGTTGCAGGTAAAACAACCATTTCAGTAAAGCTCGAGGACGAAGCTAACTCCCTCAACGATGTCGTTGTCATCGGTTACGGTACAGTTAAAAAGAAGGATCTGACTGGTGCCGTTGCTACCGTAAAGGGTGAAGACCTGACCAAGGTTCCTGTTACAAATGCAGCAGAAGCTTTGACAGGTAAGTTGCCTGGTGTGCAGATTACAACTACCGACGGTTCACCTGATGCAGAAATGATCATCAAGGTGCGTGGTGGTGGTTCTATCACTGGTGACAACTCTCCTCTCTACATCGTAGACGGATTCCCTGTATCCAGCATCGGTGACATTGCTCCTTCTGACATTGAGGACATCACCGTATTGAAGGATGCTGCTTCTACAGCTATCTATGGTTCTCAGGGTGCAAATGGTGTAATCCTGGTTACTACCAAGGGTGCTAAGTCTGGTAAGACAGTTGTTTCTTACAATGGCTACGTTCAGGGCAAGAGCATCGCCAAGACTCTTGACACCATGACTCCTTATCAGTACGTTATGTACAACTATGAGCGTGCTGCACTCCGCGGTACATCTGATATCAGCAGCTTCGAAAAGCGTTTCGGTTCTTTCGGAGACCTCGACTTGTATCAGTATCAGCAGGGGCATGACTGGCAGAACGAGATGTTCGGCAATCACGATCTCTCACAGTCTCACAACGTAAGTGTTAGCGGTGGTTCTGAAAAGACTAAGTTTAACCTCAGCGGTACTTACACCAACGACAACAGTTTGATGAAGACCAACGGTTACGACCGTTTCAATGTAAACTTCAAGTTGAATCATGAGATTTGCAAGAACTTGAAGCTCGACTTCGGTATGCGTCTGGCTGATGTTACAACCAAGGGTGTTGGTACAGGTGGTGGTACTTATAAGATTCGTTCTTATGAGGCTATTACCAAGGGTCCTGTAAACGGTCTCTACGATCAACTCGACATCGATCCTTCAACTCTTCCAGACGATGAGTATGATGAGTACATCTCTATTACCCGCAGTTTGCAGGATAAGGTAAATGACTACTGGAGAAGAAAGAATGAACGCCGTTACAATTATAATGGTGCCATTACATGGAAGTTCCTCAAGAACTTTACATACCGTGCAGAGGCAGGTTACGACTACACCTTCTTCCAGCAGAAAGATTATTATGCAGCTTTGAGTGACAAGGCTGTAAAGGATGGCGGTAGCCTTCCTATGGGTGAATGGACCAAGAAAGATACTTGGAAGCTCCGTTTGACCCATACCTTGACTTACAACAAGACATTTAACAAGGTACACAATCTGAACGCCATGATTGGCCAGGAGTATGTAGCAACAAACAATGAGAGCCTCAGTGTTATCGCCAAATACTTCCAGAAGGACATTGCTCCAGAGAAGATGTTTGCAAGTCTTGCATCAAACTCAGGTGCAACAGGTTCCCGTACCATCAACTCTTCATTGGGTCAGGAAGATCGTACTCTTTCTTTCTTCGGTCGTTTGAACTACTCTTATGCAGACCGCTATTTGCTGACATTCACTATGCGTGCCGATGGTTCTTCTAAGTTCGTGAAGGACAACCGTTGGGGCTACTTCCCTGCTGCCGCATTGGGTTGGCGTATCGCAGAGGAGCCTTGGATGATAAATACAAAGGACTGGTTGTCTAACCTGAAACTCCGTTTCTCTTATGGTACAGCAGGTAACAACCGTATCAGCTCTTCCATGTATGAGACAACTTACAAGGCTTATGGTAGCGGAAAATATTATGGTGCAGGTAACCAGCAGAACCCTCACTATACATTGAACAATTCTCAGTTGGCTAACCCAGAATTGAAGTGGGAAACCACCATTACACGTAACGTTGGTTTGGACTTTGGTTTCTTCGATGAGCGTATCTCAGGTAGCTTGGATTACTACTGGAACACCACAAAGGACCTGCTCCTCGATGCTCCTGTAACAGCAATCGGCTATACTTCTATGCAGCAGAACATCGGTCAGACATCTAACCGTGGTGTTGAGTTGAACTTGAATGCAGCTATCCTCCGCAAGAAGGATTACTCTTTGAACTTCAACTTCAACGTTGGTTTCAATAAGAACAAGGTTGACAAGTTGGCTGGTGGTCAGACTTACCAGTCTTACAACTCTGGTGCCTTCTCTACCGACATGCGCGGTTACGACGACTACCGAGTTGTTGTAGGTCAGCCTCTCGGATTGGTATACGGTTTCGTTTGCGACGGTTTCTACACTGTTGATGACTTCCAGACCACAACCGATGAGAACGGCAAGACTCAGTTTGTATTTGACAAGAGCGGTAACTACATCTTGAAAGATGGCGTTGTAGATGGTTCATTCATTACAGCAGGTTCTAAGGCAGGTCTCCGTCCAGGTGCAATGAAGGTTAAAGACCTTGATGGTGACAAGAAGATTTCAGAGTCAGACCGCACCATCATCGGTAAAACCCAGCCTAAATTCCAGGGTGGTTTCGGCCTCAACGCCACATACAAGTGGTTTGACCTGACTGCCAACTTCAACTTCGTAGTAGGTAATGACGTTTACAACCTCGACAAGATGGTTACATCACAGTCATACCGTAATACATACGCAAGTCTCCGTCAGGAAATGACTCCTGTAACTTTGGGCGGTAAGGCATGGACTTACATGGATCAGGCTACTGGTGAAATCGTAACAGATTACGAGACATTGAAGAATATGAATGCAAATGCTTCTATTTGGAGCGCAGCAACTTTGTCAGATAACAACCCTGTACCTTCATCATGGGCTGTTGAGGATGGTTCATTCCTCCGTTTGCAGAACTTGACAGTAGGTTTCACATTCCCTAAGGAGTGGACCAAGAAGTTCGCTTGCAACTCACTGCGCATGTACTGCACATTGACAAACTTGTTCTGCTTGACCAACTACTCAGGTTATGACCCAGAGGTTAACTCATCAATCCGTGGCAGCAAGACCAGCGGTTTGACTCCAGGTGCCGACTTCTCATCATATCCTAAGTCATTCTCTTGGACAGCAGGTGTAAACATTTCATTCTAATAGAAAACAAGATACAAATTATGAAACGTATATTTCTATATATATCAATGTTCATTGCAGGAGCAAGTTTTAACTCTTGTAGTGACTTATTGGACACAGAGACTTTGTCTACAGACAATTTGAACTACCTGTGTTCAAACGCAACTGATGCCCGCAAGATGGTAGACCACGTATATGCCTACTTCTGCGAGGACACTTATACATCACGTATGAGCACCAACTGGATGCAGAATACTGACGTAGAGATCGGTTTCGTAAAGAAGGCTCAAGCTACAGAAACAACACGTCGCGGTATCTGGGCCCTTAACCCATCATACTTCGGTGATATCAAGAACTGCTGGAACAACACCCAGAAAGCCATTGATTTCGCCAACCAGTGTATCGAAGGTATAGAGGCTAGCGATGCTTACAAGAACGGAGATGCTGATATGAAGCAGCTTCATGGTGAGGCTATCTGTCTTCGTGCCTACTGGTATTTCCTGATGTGTAACTTCTGGGGTGACGTGCCATTTGCAACAACTCCTACATCAAAGGACGATATGCACAATGATCCACGTACAGATAAGAACATCATCTATACCCACTTGATTCAAGACCTCATCAACAACGAGGGTGAGATGCAGTGGAGCAGCAAAGCTACAGTAGAGCGTATGAACCGTGAGTTCGCCCTCGGTTTCATTACCAAGTTGGCTATGTTCCGTGCAGGTTACTCTATGCAGGCTGATGGTACAATGGCCCGCAGCACAGGTACAGGCGATGAATATACTGTACATTATGTTGATGAAAATGGTAACGAGGCTACAGCTACTTCTGCAGACGATTACTACAAGGTAGCTAAGGCTTATGCCAAGAAGTTGATTTCCTTGAAGGACCGTCAGCTCAACAACAACTTCAAGCAGATTTTTGATAATGAAATCAACGGCTGCAACCCAGCTAATGGTGATGTATTGTTCGAGATGGGTTATGTTCCAAACTCAGGTGGTGACATCGGTTGGTGTCTTGGCTTGAGCGTAGTTTCAAGTTCTAAGGGTGCTGGTACTACTTATACCAACCTGACTCCAAGCTATGCATGCTCATTCAATGCACAAGACCAGCGTCTGAAGGCTACATGTGCTAACTACCGCTGGTTGTATGACAGCAAGCAGGCTGCAGTGGATGGTGTCAACATCCAGCCAGCTAAATGGTGCCGCATGGATTTGAGTGTCAACAACGTTGAATCTAAGGGTACAGGTATCAACTTCCCTATCCTGCGATATGCTGACGTATTGTTACTCCTCGCTGAAGCTGATAACGAAATCAACAATGGACCTACTGCTGAGGCAAAGGAGATGTTGAAGCGAGTTCGTAACCGTGCCTTTGCAAATGCAACCAACAAGAACGAGATGGTGAATGAATATGTTGATAATCTCAACGATCACGACTCTTTCAAGAAAGCTATCATCAACGAACGTGCTTGGGAGTTTGGTGGCGAGTGCATCCGTAAGTTCGACCTCATTCGTTGGAACTACTACTCAGATGCCATCGTTAATACTTTGGAGTGGGTTCGTGACGTAACTATGAACTATAACCAGCTCCGTCTGGAGAATGGTGAATTCGTCTACGACAAAAATAAGGAAATTGTTGATATGGGCATCGCACCACGCCTCTACTACAACTATGTAAATGGCGAGATTCAGTTCGAGAACAACTATTTCACTTATCGTGATAACAGCGCAAGCCCATACAAAGAGGCAGAAACACTTGCTGATGATGATATCAAGACTGCGGGAGCTTCTTTCGATGGTTTGAAATATATCAAGTTCTTGGATACTTATATGTCTGTTAGCGATACAGATCCTACTACAAAAACAGAGTATGGAAAAGATGCTGATGGCAATAAGATCAAGAAGGGAATCATGAATGAGGCTTTCTTATACTCATGGTTTGGTCTGACAGACGGAGTTGTGACAACAGGTGCAGAAGACATGGAGCCTCTCCGCAAAAAGGTAACTCCATATATCTTGCCTATCCCTAAGGACAACATTGCTTCTTCAAACGGTGTATTGTCTAACGAAGGTTATGCTATTCGCAACAAGTAAATCGAGTTATGTAGTCCATAACAAATAAAAGTAAGTAATTATGAAATACAATAAATATATATTGTCTATGCTTTTCGCTGCTACAGTTGGTACCACAATGGTAAGCTGTAGCGACGATGACAACTTGGGCGATGCACCTCGTTTGTTCCGTCCAATTGCAAGCGCAACTGTCAACTCAAATGCCTTGAAGGTAGAATGGGATAAAATCCAGGGTGCCACCAGTTATGAGTTGGAATTGGGTCTTGTGACATCTACAGATGAGGATGGCACAAATCACCTGAAAGTAATCAAGAAAGCCACAACAGAGGATGATACCTATACTTTCGATGACTTAGGATGGGACGAGAAGTATGGTGTAAGAATCAAGTGTATTGGCGACAACAAGGAATCAGAGTATTATGAGGTAAAGGCCCAGAGCATCAACTACCCTACTAAGGTTTCAGGTGCCAAGGCTATTGATAACGCAGCTCGTGTATCTTGGGATGAAGGTGGCCAGAAAATCAAGTATGTAATGGCTTGCCCTGCTGAAGACGCAGAAAACCATGATACCATCTCAGTCAAAGTAAGCGATGCTGACTATGCTCAGGGATATGTAGATATCTATGGCTTGCAGCCAGAAACATCATACACATTCAAGACATACGACAGTTCTTCTGACTTCAACAATACTACCTATGCAGGTAAAACAACAGCTACAACCAAGGCTAGCGTCAACTTCGACGAGAAGTATGGAGAAGGCATGTGGCTCGATACCCGCAACTGGGATGCTAAGGAAGCTAAGGATACATTGAAGACTGCTGAGTTCTGGAATATGGTAAAGGACGGTATGACTATCATCCTCCGTGGTGAACAGGAATACAAGATCAACAACTCTATCAGTCTCGACCGCAATGTAACCTTCATAACCGGTATGACATTGGGCGGTAACGCTCAGTTCACCTTCTCCGGTGGTATGAACGTCAAGAAGGGTGTTAATATCGATAAGGTGAAGTTCGAAAGCATCGATATGATTAGCGATAAGCAAGCTGATAAGGATGCGTTCCTCGCAGGTACAGACAAGAGCTTTGGTGGCCGTCAGGTTATCAATGTCAGCGGTACTGGTTCTACCATCAGTGAACTCAATTTCAACGATTGCTATATCCGTGGTTTCCGTGGTGTAGTAAGAGGTCAGAAGAACAACGACAACTTCCTGAACATTACTTTCAAGGGTTGTACAATTGATGGTGTCGGCGATCAGGGTGTTGTAACCATCGCAGATAAGGGTGGAGATTTCCGCAACGTAACATTCGATGATTGTACTATTACAAACATTATTATGCTTTGCGACTTACGTAAGACTGCCCAGGCTCCTACTGTAAATGTAAACAACTGTACATTCTGCTATGCTCCAATGGAGACTACAGCAAATGCTAACACACCATTGTTCCGTTTTGCTACAAATGCAGCAAACTTGAACATCACCAACAGCATCTTTGGTCCTTCTATGGCTACAGACGGAAGTGCAGGAGCAAAACTTCAGCTTTACACACCAGGCGCTAAGGGAAGTGTTCTTCTGAATGGTGCAAGCACAGTGCTTTCTGTAACAGGTTCATACAAGACTAACTTTGCTTACACTCCTATTAAAGATGGTACAACATACGGTATTGAAGGTCTCATCGACTTCAAGGGTTCTGAGACAGATCTTTGGACAAATCCAGCAAAGGGTGAATTCAAGTTCAACGCAAATCTTGACAGTGAAGCAGGTGCTTCTAAGTGGAAGTAATCCTATTATCAATCATATAAAAGTGCAATGCCCACACCGGGCGTTGCACTTTTTTGTTTCTCTCCCTCTCCCCCACCACTCACAAAACTTTTTTTGTTAATTTCTTGGAAGTTACGAAAGAAAAGCGTATCTTTGCAGCGTAATATTGAGAAATAAAAGAAAAGAGAATGAACGGAGAAAACTATATAAGATTTGACTGGGCGATGAAACGCCTGCTGCGCAACAAGGCTAACTATGTTGTGCTCGAGGGTTTCCTGTCTTCATTACTTGGAAAGAAATTTAAGATTCACCGCTTCCTGGAGAGCGAAAGTAACCAAGAAGACGAAGACGATAAATATAACCGAGTAGATATTCTGGCAGAAAGCGAGGATGAACAGTTATGCATCATTGAAGTACAAAATAGTCGTGAGCATACTTATTTCCATCGCATGCTCTATGGTGTATCTAAGGCAATAACAGAGTATATTGGTCTTGGGAAACCATACGAAGCGGTTCGCAAGGTGTATTCCATTAACATCGTCTATTTCGAACTAGGACAAGGAAAAGATTATGTGTACCATGGTAAAACCGAATTCATCGGCGAACACGAACCACACGACATTCTGAAACTCTCCATCCGACAGAACGAGAAATTCTTTGGCATCAAGGATAAAGATTTAAAACTTAGAAAGAGCCCTGGCGACTTGTTCCCTGAGTACTACATACTACGTGTCAATGATTTTGACAAGATAGCAACTACCCCTCTTGACGAATGGATAGAATTTCTGAAAACAGGCTCAATCAGCTCCGAAGCCACTGCTGCAGGATTACCAGAAGCACGTGAGCGACTTCGTGTGGATTCACTCTCACAAGAAGACAAGCAAGCTTATTACCGACATCTAGAAGCTGTTAGACATATGAAAAGCCTATTCGACACTAGCCGTGACGAGGGATTTCAAGATGGCTTAATGGAAGGAAGAGCAGAAGGAAGAGCAGAAGGAAGAGCAGAAGGGGAAAAAGAAAAAGCCCTAAACATCGCTCTCAAACTTCTTGCTTTCAACACACCAATCGACATCATTTCCCAATCCACTGGATTAACTGTTGAAGAGATTAAAAAATTGAAACAATAATACTATACGAATAATAGAGAGGGTGTGTCATAAGTGGGATGACATGCCCTCTTTTTTTCGCTATTTCAGCCACTTCAGTCAACTAACTCAGCCACTTCAGGCAGCTAACTCAGCTACTTCTGTCAACTCATTCAGTCACTTCTGCCAGCTAATTCAGTCACTTCATTCAGCTAACACAATCACTTCTGACAGCTAACTCAGCCACTTCATTCTGCTAACACAGCCACTTCATTCTGCTAACAAATCCGTCTCATTCTGCTTACGAATTCGAATCTTCGAGACAACGAAGTCATATCTTCAAGCCAGCGCAATCGAATCTTCAAGCCAGCGCAGTCGGATCTTTAAGCCAGCGCTGTCGAATCTACAAGCCAGCTGAAGCCTCTGACTTTTTATAAATAACTGATTAGTCAATCCTCTTTATGCTATTTCTAACTTGTTTTCTTGTGGTGAAAGACTTCTGCAGAAGTTTTTTTTCTCAAATATAATGCCACTAATATCACACTTAGACTTAACCATCTGATTATAAGCGAATAACGCGTGGCAATAAGGGGTGTTTTTATTGTCACCTTATTGCCACCTGTTACCACGCCCCTGGTAAGCTGCTCCGCTTGCCGATGTTCCCGAAATTACGTCACGACGTAGCATCTGAGGCGTCACGACGTAGCAATCGGCGCGTCACGACGCAGCAACAGATACGTCGCGACGTAATTCCGGCTACATCCTGCTCACATCAAGTAAGCCTCATTTGAGCTTCAAATAAGCCTCTTTAACCATTCTAGTAAGCCTCACTTGAACTTCAAATAAGCCTCAGTTAAACGTTACGTAAGGCTCACTTGCAAGCCTGAATTACACAATTCAAGGCAATATTGTAGAAGAAACACTAGTGAAAACGTTTACGTTAGATTTTTCAATTATTTTGTTCATTGTTTGAGATTTTTCACTACTTTTGTAGCAGAAATCTAAAGATTCTTATCAAAAATCTAAGATTTCTTATGATCTATTGAGAATCAAACACGACTACAACTAATCGCAAATAAGTTCAATTAGACCAAAACTTAACAAGATATAATAATAACCTACAAAACAAACATCGTTATGTATCAACAACTGAAACGTGCCAGCATGGCACTGACCTTGAGTTCGGTTTGTTTCCTCGCTTTTGCGCAGAAAACAATCCAAGGTACCGTTAAGGATGCTAATGGCGACCCAATGATTGGTGTAACCATTACTGACCAGAATGGTAAGGCAGGTGGTATCACCGACCTTGACGGTAAGTTTACCATTCAGAACGCAGACCCTAATGCGGTCTTGACTTTCAGCTACATCGGCTGCAAGCCTAAGAAAGTAAAAGTAGGAAGTCAGAAAACATGGAACATCGTACTTGAAGATGACAATGCAGCCCTTGACGAGGTCGTTGTCGTTGGTTATGGTACTATGCGTAAACGCGACGTAACTGGTTCTATCGCATCTGTCAACTCAGAAAAGATAGCCGCTCGTGGTACTACCAATCTTGCAGAGTCTCTGCAGGGTTCTGTTCCTGGTGTCAACATCACCCAGTCTGGTAGCCGTGCAGGTGCAGGCTTCAATATTCAGGTTCGTGGACAGGCTTCTATCAACAAGCAGGCACAGCCATTGTATGTTATCGATGGTGTAGTTTGCGACAACATGGACTTCCTGAATCCTGATGATATCGACCGCATCGACGTATTGAAAGATGCATCTTCTACCGCCATCTATGGTTCCCGTGCCTCTGCCGGTGTCATCATGATTACCACCAAGGGCAGCAAGGGTGCAGACAAGGCACAGAAGGCTACCATCTCTTATGACGGATATTATGGTATCAAGAAGTTGGCGCGCATGCCAGAGTTTATGGATGCCAACGAGTTTATGGATTATCGTTTTGCCAGATATACCACGCTCGATGGTAAGAGCTACGATGGCTCAAGCCGAAAGGGTGTTGATGCCGATGGACATCCACACTACATCATCAAGAATACCGACTTGAATTCTGCCTTCCTTGCCCGCAAGGGAGCAACCAGCTACAAAGACTCCAAACTTTATGAGCTGATGATGGATCCAAGTTTCGACGGTTACGACTGGAAGAAGATGGTTACCCGCACTGCCGCCCAGCAAAACCACTTCATCAGTGCTGCCGGTGCTACAGAAAAGGTAAACTACCGTGTAGGTATGGGTTATCAGGGAGAAGAGAACGTATTCAAAGGCAACGACTATGAGCGTTTCAACTTCAAGGGAGCAATGGATGCCAAGCTCTCCAAGATATTCGAGGCAGGTTTCTCTACCAACATGTCAATGAGCCGCACCCAGGACATATGTACTGATGGTACTTATTCTCCATACGTGAATGCATTCTATTTTAACCCATTCGTATCTCCAACAGATGCAGATGGCAACCTGATTCCTAACCCGGGAGCAAAGGCAGCCTTTGGTTCAGATGCACAGTTTACATCTACATATAACCCGCTCATCGATTTGAATGACGGCAACTACACCAACGAGACCAAGATGTACCGACTGATGGGTAACTTCTACCTGCGTGCCAACATCATCAAGGGATTGAAGTTTACAACCACCTTCTCTCCTAACTACTCTCACAAGCGCCAGGGCATCTTCTATGCAACAGGTCTGAACGAGGGTAACGACGTAGGTTCAACTTACTACCAGAAGAACAAGACAAACTTCGGATCCGTTGCCAATACAACCCGTGTAGACTGGACGTGGGACAACCAGTTTGACTACAACCGCACATTTGGCGACCACACCGTTGGTGCCATGGCACTGTTCTCACTCTACAAGAGCAATACAGAATACCAGTATGAAGAAGGCAAGGGTATCGCCAGCGACCATACTACATTCCACAACCTGGGAACAGCCAGCGGCGACAAGACGCTCTCCTCTTCTTATACTGAGTCATCATTGGAGTCATTTGCTTTCCGTGCCAACTATTCCTACAAGGGCCGTTACATGGCTACAGCTACACTCCGTACCGATGGCAGTTCACGCTTCGCAGACGGCAACCGATGGGGCTGGTTCCCTTCTGTAGCTGCTGCATGGCGTATCTCTGATGAAGCTTGGATGAAGCAGTTCAACAACTGGTTAGACAATGCTAAACTCCGTCTGTCATATGGTGTTACCGGTAACAACAATGTGGGTGACTATGTAACTATCGCTTCTGCTACAGGTCCATCTTATGTAACCATAGATGGCAAAGAGGTACAGGGTTATCATCCTAACGGATTGGTAAATACAGAACTCATCTGGGAGAAGGTAAAGGAATTTGATGTAGGTCTCGACCTGAGTTTCCTGAAAAACCGCATCAATGTAACAGCCGACTTCTACAACCGTCTTTCTGATGGTCAGATTATGTCACGTTCAGTGCCTATCGAAACTGGTGAGAAGACTTCAACCTTCAATGTAGGTTCTGTCCAAAACAGAGGTATTGAACTCGGTTTGAACTTTAACATCATCAACAAGAAAGACTTCTCCTGGAGTGCGAATGTAAACTTCGCCCGCAACTGGAACAAGATTAAGGAGCTGAGTAACGGTAAGGTTGATGAGGTAGCCAACAACTGGTTTATCGGCGAGCCACTGAACGTACTCCGTGACTATACCCATACCGATGTCATCACCGACAAGGGTGTAACCATGCACACCATGAATGGTGACAAGCACTATACCCTGAAGGAATTCTACGAGAAGTATGGCACTAAGTATAAGTGGTATGAAGGTCAGATGGCAGTAAACGACTGGAACGATGACGGTAAGATTGACGACAACGATAAGCAGATTTATGGCTGCACAGATCCTCGCTGGACCGGTAGTTTCTCTACCAATGTTTACTTCAAGGGTTTCGACTTCTCTATCATGTTCTATACAAAGAGCGGATTCTGGTCACGCAGCTACTTCCATGAGAAGTATATGAAGTATGGCGACCGTGGTAATGCCCACATGCAACTGGATTACTACATACCAAAGGGAGCACCAATCATCGATCATGCAACAGGTGAGATTACAACCGCCACAGAGACCCACTACGGAAAGTATCCTTATCCAAACAACAGCGATACTTCGATGGGTGGTTACTTCGGTGACAAGGGTTCAGCCAAGGGAGAAGGTTTCCAGTATCAGAAGACCTCTTTCACCAAGGTTAAGAACATTACCCTGGGTTACACATTGCCTAAGAGCGTAGTAAGCAAGGCAGGTATCAGAAATCTCCGTGTTTATGTAAACGTTCTGAACCCATTCTGCTTCACCAACTACAAGGGCTTCGACCCAGAGTGGGCATCACAGAATCTGCAGAATGGCGGTCCATCATCTGTAACCTACCAGTTTGGTGTAAATCTTAAGTTCTAATCTCATTAAATGAAGTAAACAATTATGAAAAAGATATTATATAGCGTAGCATTGGCGGCCTGCTGCATGGGAAACATGACAAGTTGCAGCGACTTCCTGGATGCTAGCAACAAGTCGAATGTAACTGCTAAACAGAGTTTTGCGACAAAAGAGGGATTAAACAACCTCGTCAATGATGCCTATCAGCATCTGCAAAACGTTTATGCAGCTCCTCTGTTCACTAGCTGTTTCTCAGCAGGTACAGACATGTATGCCGATGCCCGTAACAAGATGAACGAGGCATTGAACACTTACGAGACCTTGACTCCAGAAAATTCGGATATCAAGAATCTCTATACTTACCTCTATTCAGGTATACGTGCAGCCAACTCTGTGTCATATTATGCACAGACAGCCCAAGTTGATGAAAAGACTAAGGGGCAGCTTGTAGGCGAAGCCCGTGTATTGGCAGCCTACGAGTATTATCTTCTGGTAAACAACTTCGGTGGTGTGCCTATCATGAAGGACTTCCTCACCACAGCAGACACAGGATATCCTAAGTCTTCTCCTGAAGATGTATACGCCTATATCATCAGCGAGCTCGAAGATGTTATCAGTAAGAATGTGCTCCAGGCTTCAACAGCTACCAAGGGTGGCGGCAGAATCAGCCAGGAAACAGCCAAGGCGATTCTTGCCAAGACCTACCTTTCTGCAGCATGGGACCTCAACAAGCAGGAATACTTCTCCAAGGCTGCTGCTCTTGCCGATGAGGTGATTGCAGGCAGAAAACTGACTACCCCATTTGCCAAACTCTGGAAGGCAGACGGATCGGGCGATGACAACGAAGAGTTCCTTTGGGATGTGGAATATGATTTGGCTACAGCCAACAATACAACATCAGGTGGTACAGAATGGAGCGGTTACTACTGCAACTATCTGGGTGGAAACGAGGATAACATCAAGGCTACAACCTCCAGCTATGTACCAACCCTCTATGCCTTGCATTGTTTCAAGAAGGGAGACCAGCGTTACGATGCTACCTTCATGAAGGAATTGCCAGATATAAACAAGGGAAATGCTGCAGGTACCGGTTACTGGACCTGGTACAAGAATGGTGAGAGTCTGGTAGGTAAGCCAGTAACGCGATACTATTCTGCATGGTATGAAACAGATGCCGACTTTGAAGCATGGAAGGCTATAGATCCTGCAAACAGAGCTAACACCTATCGCATTCCGATGGATTCACAGAGCAAGGAAGCACAGAATATGGACGGCAGAGATATGGAATATTACGATAACCAGCAACTGGTATATGGTTCCAGTCCATGCAAAAAGTTTGACGACAGCAAGACTGCTAAGACAGAAAAGAACACCTGCTATCGTGACATCCATATCATCACTTTGCCAGAGATGTATCTCGTAGCAGCTGAGGCTTATCTGAAGGCTGGTGTTAATGATAAGGCATTAGCACGACTCAACGAGGTTCACCAGCGCGCTGGCCTTCCTGCACTTACAGGAACTATCACTATCGATGACATCCTTGATGAGAATGCATGCGAGAACTTCGGTAATGAGGCACGCTGGATGGATCTTCGCAGAACACAGACCCTGGTAACACGTTGCACCAAGTATAACCATGAGATGGGAGACAAGGCTGCCCAGTATATCGGCAAGAAGCTTCTTCGCCCTATCCCACAGGCTGCAATTGATGCCAATGACAAGCTGACATTAGCCGACCAGAATCCTGGTTACTAATCAAAGTCATTATGTTGATAAGAAAACCTATCAGGACATACGTTAATCATTAGGTTTAAGACCGTATCCTAGGGAGATGATTCCTGATGGATACGGTCTTTCTTTTGGTTCTATCGGCAAGGTATACGTAATCGTTTTCGTACTTTTTCATTCACTATCTGCATGCGATAAGCAAAAATGTCGTAACTTTGCAGAAAATCTTATAGAATTCAAAAATAATAAAATAAATAAACCTAAGAAGAAATGAAGAAATCAATCATTAAGACAGTCGTGCTTGCTGCGCTCATGGCTCTGCCAATGTTCACTAAAGCACAAACTTTCGCAGGTATCACAGCCGAGCAGATTGCACAGAACACTCCAGAAGGATGGACTGCCGTTTCTCTGCCACAGTTGCCAACCATCACATCAGCCAACACCTTCAACATCAAGGACTATGGTGCTTCCACTACGGCAGAAGACAACACCAAGGCTATCCAGAAAGCACTTGATGCTGTGCCTTCTACCGGTGGTATGGTCGTGATTCCTGCCGGTACATGGATGTTTGGTAGTACAGACCAGATGACAAGCAAGACCGAGGTACTCAGCATCAAGTCAAAGACTGTGCTCCACCTTTGCGCAAGAGCAACTCTGAAACTCGTGGAATATGGCAAGGCGCCAAACAACAAAACGCTCTTTATCGGTTGCAAGAACAAGAACCAAAGCGACATTGTTATCGAGGGTGAAGGTGAAACTTCTATTATCGACGGTCAGGGTACCCGCTGGTGGAAGGCTCGCGACAACAAGGAGACTTTCAATCCAGGAGCCATGATCCGATTCGAGAAAGGCAGCCGATTCCTGATTCGCAATCTCAAGGTGCAGAATAGTCCTGGTGTCAATATCACCTTGAGCAACAGCAATGGTGCCAACAACGGTACCGTCCATGACGTAACCATCTACAATCCATCTTCAGAAACCAAGACAGAACAGCCTTCTCATAACACAGACGGTATCTCTATCTGGGGGCACCACATGAACATCTATAACTGCAACATCAGTACAGGTGATGATAACGTAGTTTGCGATGACAATGCACAGTATATCCATGTTTGGAACTGCGACTTTGGTACAGGACATGGTGCTTCTATCGGTAGTTTCACAAAAAACATCAAGCATGTATGGTTCGACAACATCACCATGAATGGTACAACTGCCGGTATCCGCATGAAGACGGGTATCAACAGCAATGGTACACTGCGTGGCGGTGGCGAGGAGGACTGGAAGTTCACCAACTTCACCATGACCAAGGTGAAGAACCCATTCTCTATCGATTGCTACTACGACAAGAACTACAACAGCGATCCTGCCGTAGACAAGGCAAATGCCAGAACTCTTGATAGTACTACCCCTACCTACAACGGCATTCTGCTTCAGAACGTGAAGACAACAGATGTTTGCGATGGTAACGCTATCTTCCTGATTGGCCGCCCTGAGAGCCACATCAAGAACGTGACTCTCGACAACGTGCAGATTTCAGCCAAGAAGGGCATCGATATCCGCTTCGTAGATAATCTCGTATTCAAGAACAACTCTAAGATTACATGCCAGTCTGGCAAACTCTGGATCCGCCAATACGATTCTACAGTAGACGACCAGTGTGATGCTACAGGGGCAGGTACAAATCCAAATCCCACTCCCAATCCAGGTGAGACAACAGAAGTAAGCTATATTCTGGATGCATCAACCAGCACTTCTTCAAGCACAGATCCATCTCCATGGACGTTCAATAACGGTTGCAGCATAGAGAGCAGCAAAGGTTACGCTACAGCTAAAAACAATACCATCAAGTATAGCAAGGGCATACAGTTTACCATCAACCTGCCTGAGAATATTACCATTACATCGGCTACATTTGCAGGATATACCAATGAAGACAACAAGACCTGCTATCTCGGCGAGCTGAACGGAACAACCTTTGCCAGCGACAAATACGTATTCCCTAGCCGTTTAACCCAAACGGATACGAGCACAAAGTTTGATATTACACTTGACACTCCTGCTACTGGCGTTCTTACCTTCACACCACAAAATGCACAAGCCGCTTGGGTTATCACACTGAAAGGTGTAAAGGTAACAAGTTCAGGTATCAACAATGTTGTTTTAACCGCCAAGGTAAACAATAACAACATTTACGACCTCAGCGGTCGCATGGTAAAGCTCAATGCCAAGGCAGAAGACCTGCAAGGTCTCAAAAAAGGTATCTATATCTACAACAACAAGAAATACGTAGCAAAATAATTCATTTAAACATCGGTAACAATGAAAATAAAATATCATTCACTCCTGTGCATTCTCGCCACCATCGCATTGAGTTCTCCGCTCTCTTCACTGAGCGTGAATGCCCAGAAAACGGTATCCAAGACATGGAATCCGAACCTGAAGAACGGAATGTACCGCAACCCGGTTATTGACGCCGACTACTCAGACCCTGACGTATGCCGTGTGGGCAATGACTACTATATGACTTCCTCTTCCTTCCAGTGTTTCCCTGGCTTGCAGATTCTGCACAGCACCGACCTGGTAAACTGGGAGATTATCGGTGCTGCCCTACTCGATGACTATCCGGTTTTGCCAGAATACCAGGGCACCGAACTGGATTGGCGCAAGAAGGTTCAGCATGGTAACTACGTATGGGCACCATCTATCCGCTACCATGATGGATGGTTCTATATCTACTGCGGTGATCCAGACCAGGGGCTCTTCATGACCAAGACACAAGATCCACGCGGTCCTTGGGAGCCTATCACCTGGGTGATGAAGGGAAAAGGTCTTATCGACTGCTGCCCTCTCTGGGATGAAGACGGCAAGGCTTATCTTTCACATGGATGCGCCGGTTCCAGAGCCGGTATCAAGTCGGTGCTCTTCGTAGCTCCAATGTCACCAGACGGCACCAAGATTATCGGTCCTTCACGCATCGTATATGACGGCCATGAAGACCAGCCAACCATCGAGGGTACCAAATTCTACAAGCGCAACGGATATTATTATATCATGAGTCCTGCGGGCGGAGTGAAGTATGGCTGGCAGGTAGAACTGCGTTCCAAGAATCCATACGGTCCTTACGAGGAGTATGTAGGCATAGCACAGGGAAAGAACAAGAAGGTAAATGGCCCTCACCAGGGTGCATGGGTAGATACCCAGAATGGTGAAGACTGGTTCCTCCACTTCCAGGATAAGCACGCCTACGGACGTGTAGTTCATCTGCAACCAGCCAAATGGGTGAACGACTGGCTTGTCATCGGAGACGACAAGGATGGTGATGGCTGCGGAGATCCTGTTCAGCAATGGAAAAAGCCCAACCTGCCATCAAGCGGAAACTTCCAGCCTAAGGAATCGGATGACTTCAACAGCGTAGATTTAGGTCTGCAATGGCAGTGGAATGGTCCTTACAGTCAGTACTGGTACTTCTGTGATGCCAAGAAATCCAAGTTGCGTCTCTATGGCGTACAGCAGGCAGAAGATGTAAAGAACCTGTTCGATCTTCCTAACCTCCTGCTCCAAAAGCTCCCTACTGAGAACTTTACTGCTACAGCCAAGGTGAAGTTCATTCCTAACCGCACCGAGGCTTATAAGGAGAAAGATAAGGTATTGGGCGAAAGCGCCGGCATGATTATGCAAGGTATGGACTATGCGGCACTCAAGTTTGTTGATACCAAGGAAGAGGGGGTTGTTTTGCAATATGTAACCTGTGAGAAGGCAGAGAAGGGACAGGCTGAGAAGGTGGTAAAGCAAGTGGCTATCAAGACCAGCAAGCAGCCTCAGCCTTACACCGTGAAGTATGCCGTAGATGATATTCCTTCATCCCGCATCGCCACTCAGGATGTATGGCTCCGCGTGAAAGTTCATAGCGAAGGTATCGCCAACCAGATAAAGGCTATCGCAGAATGGAGCTACAGTCTGGATGGTAAGAAGTTCACCAAGATAGGCAACCCTTTCACTGTGCGTGAAGGCAAGTGGATAGGTGCAAAACTCGGTTTCTTCAACACCCGCACAGCCAAGAAGAACGATGCAGCCTTCTTCGACGTAGACTGGATTCATTTCGAAAAATAACGCTTTCCAGCTAACGCGTTATTTCAGAGAATGTTTGGAAAACAAAAAATCCCCCTCATTGCAAATCAATGCAGCGAGGGGGATTAATCTTTATGAGTAATCTAAAATCTAATCTTTCTTTTCTTCTGTAGGCTCAGCCTTTGTTGTCTTCTTAGCTGGAGCCTTCTTGGCTGCAGGCTTTGCTGCGGTCTTCTTTGCAGGAGCCTTAGTAGCCTTTTCACCACGCAGTTTCTCAACTTCCTTCTCTATCTTTTCTATCTTAGCCTGGAGACGGACAATCTCCTTGTCCTTCATCTCTATCTCTTCATCCTGATTCTTGATGGTAGTAAGCAAGCCCTCCAGCTGATCGTTATCAACATCAGCAGGATAGAGGTCGTTCACACGGTTGATGAAGTCACCAAGAATGTTCATATAGTTGGTAAAAGCATCGAAAGGACTTGAATAGATACCTCTGTCAAGACCCACATTGCTTGGCTTGGTAGTCATGAAGCGGAAGTTGTTGCTTGCCTGCAGGTAATCCCAGTCCTGATTAATACGTGGATCGTTGGCGATACGTACACGGTCTGCCACACTGTAAAGCTTATTGAAAGCCTCACACTGCATCGGGTTACCCAACCACGAACTTACATCACGCTCCTCGTCTACCCAACTCAAGGTATCAGGCACATTCACCTCACCGACCGACTTGATCTTCTTGCAGATTTCACTAGGTGTAGAGAAGGTGATGCCACGGTCTTTTGCACACTGAGGCAAAGCCTTCATAAACTCGAGGATATTGCTTGACAGAGGCTGGGCAATACCAAGAGCAGAAAGTTCCATGAAGATATTGATAACCTGCTCCTCCTCAGGGAAGACAGCAATCCGGTTCATATAGTTGTCTGCAAAGAGAGGATAACCATCCCAATCGCTGTTGCTGAAGCGCAGAGAGATATCGTCGCTCAGGTTCACATCACGCAACAGAAGTTTCAATTTATGGTTCAATGCGCAATGGTAAACATAGTGAGGAGACTTCCAACCGAGCACGTGCTTGGCACCCTCGGTAAGCATACCGATGAATCCCATGTTGGCAACATCGTTACCGATATCATCGCTGTAGATGAGCGAAGAGTTACGCAATACGGTAGGCTTCTTTCCGAAATATTCCTCTATCTTGGTGCACTGGCGCATCACCTCGTCCTTGAAACTTGCCTCATTAACCAGAGAAGCAAGTCCGTGAGAGTAAGGCTCAGCCAGGAACTCTACACAACCCGTATTGTTGAGCTGCTGCAGTTTCTCCAATACCTGAGGAGCATGAAGTTCCAACTGCTCCATACCCACTCCCGAAAGAGAGAAAGCAACCTTGAAATACTTGCCGTTCTTTTCAATCATCTCCTGAAGGGCATTCAAGGCAGGCATATAAGAGCGCTCAGCGATTTCGTTGATGCTACGGTCGTTCTCGTAGTCATCATAATAGTAATGGTCGGTACCGATATCAAAGAAGCGGTAGCGTTTCAGATGGGTAATCTGATGTATCTCGAAATATAAACAAATTGTTTTCATAATTATTAATTATTAATTTTTAATTATTAATTGCCCACTACTTCCACCCTAAGGTCTTGAGGTACAGGTCTTTGATGCGGGCTCCCACTTTCTCCCAGGTAATCTGGTCAACCTCTTTCTTGCCTTCCTCTGAGAGATAATCGAAGAGACTCTCGTTGTGACAGATGCTGTAGATTGCATCGGCAAGGGCATGGATATCCCAGTAGTCTACCTTAATACAGTTGGAAAGGATTTCTCCACATCCACTCTGCTTGGAGATAATAGTTGGTGTGCCGCACTGCATAGCTTCCAAAGGTGAGATACCGAACGGCTCGCTCACAGATGGCATCACGTAGACATCACTGTCTTTCAGGCACTCATAAACCTGTTTGCCGCGCATAAAGCCAGGGAAGTGGAATCGGTCGGCAATGCCTCTTTCAGCTGCGAGATAAATCATCTGATCCATCATATCGCCTGAACCTGCCATACAGAAACGCACATTGCGTGTACGATGCAATACCATGTTGGCAGCCTCTACGAAATATTCAGGTCCTTTCTGCATGGTAAGACGTCCCAGGAAGGTTACTACCTTCTCCTTGCCCTTATGATTTGGGCGTGGAATATCCTGCCACTCCTGCTTTAATGGATATACGGCATTGTGCATGGCGAAACACTTGCGTGGATCCTGATGATACTGGTGAATTACCGTCTGACGGGTCAACTCGGATACACACATGATGCAGTCGGCATTATCCATGCCGTCCTTCTCTATAGCGTAAACGGTAGGGTTCACCTTTCCACGGCTACGATCGAAATCGGTAGCATGAACGTGGATGCACAATGGCTTGCCGCTCACTCGCTTGGCATGAATACCAGCAGGGAATGTCAGCCAGTCGTGAGCATGGATAATATCAAATTCCTCTGAACGGGCTACAACTCCGGCAATGATGCTATAGTTGTTAATCTCGTCATGAAGATTAGATGGATAACCACCGGCAAAGTCCATACAGCCGAGGTCATTTACATGCATATAATTAAAATCGGCATAGATGTGGTCACGGTAACGGAAATAGTCATCCGGATTCATGATATTGCCAACCCGCTGCTGCACATAGTCGTGATTTACATCGCGCCAGGCAATAGGCACACTGTTCATTGCCACAATCTTGCAGGCACTGCGGTCCTCATCACCGAAAGGATGAGGCAGACACAATGTGATATCAACATCGCCCTGGGCATGAAGTCCTTGGGAGATACCAAAGTTGGCAGTTGCCAAACCACCAAATACGTGAGGAGGATACTCCCATCCAAACATTAAAACTTTCATATAGCAGTCCTCCTATTATTAATATTGATATTTTTCAAGTAACTCGAGCGCACGCAGAATCTCAGCCACATTCATGGCGAAAGAGATGGCACCACGACCTGCGAATGGAGGGTTTCCATCGAAGAGTTCGCTGATGGTACCGAGACAATGTGAAGACATTTCGTCCTCATAACCTACCATCTGACGCTCGATAAAGCTCAAGCGGGTACGCTTATAGAGTTTCAGACTTGCCTCCATATAGAAGCCACCGAGCCATGGCCACGCTGTACCCTGATGGTAAGCATAGTCGCGCTGGGTCTGTGGACCTACATAAACAGGATTATATCCTCCGCTCTTTGGCGAGAGTGAACGCAATCCCTTAGGAGTAAGGAGTTCGCGTGTACAGATATCAAGTACCTGTTTCTTCTGGTCTTGCGACAATGGAGAATAATCGAAAGCCACTGCAAATATCATGTTCGGACGAACGCTCCAATCCATCATATTGCCGTCTACATAGTCGTAGAGATAGCCATATTCATTGAGGAAGGTATCGAGGAACGCCTGCTTGGTTTTCTCAGCCTGAGCCAGAAGTTGCTGCTGGCTGTCTTCTTCACCTACTGTTGCTGCAAGAGAAGCACAGAAACACAAGGCATTATACCACAGCGCATTAAACTCTACGATATAGCCTGTACGTGGAACCACTGGTCTGCCATTGGCTGTAGAGTTCATCCAAGTAACAGCCTTATCCTTACCATCAGTATAAAGCAATCCGTTCTCTTCGAGCTTCAGGTTCGGATGCTTGTTATCCAGGATAAAGGAGATGACATCCTTGATAAACTGTCCATACTTCTTGAAGCATTCTTCCTTGCTGGTTTCCTTAGCATACTGCTGCAAAGCCCAGACAGCCCACAATGGTACGTCAGGCTGTTCAATCTCGGCAATATGAACACTGACCGGTTTACCTTCCATAAACTCGTAGTAACCTTTCATCGCAGTCTTCATCACCAGTTCGAAGTAGTCATCCTCCTCGATAGAGAGGGTGAGACCAGGAAGAGCGATAAATGTATCGCGGGCTCTACACTTAAACCAAGGGTAACCAGCCAGGATATAGCGGTCATCGTTCTTTTCACGACGATGGAACTGATGCGCCGCATTGACCAGACAATGGAAGAAATTGTCACGAGGAGAACGCTCATCCACTTCTTTGTCGAAGAGTTTCTTCAGGCTTACCGCCTTGATTTCTGAGGTAGAAGCAGCAAAGACGATGGTTTCGCCTTTCTTGATATCCATTTCAAAATAGCCAGGAACATAGAGGTCTTCATTAGAAGCATAACCTCTCTCCTGCTCCTTTGGATATTCCACGCCACGATACCAGTCTGGACAGAATTTAAACTCGTTCTTCTTGGAGAACTGCATATAGAGATCAGGATAACCTGCATACATACAGGTCTTTATGCCATGATCAACCTCAGCATAATCACGAGATGCAGTAGCATTCTCATGAGTAAACTGACGGACACTGCGGAAAGCCAGGAATGGACGGAAACGAAGTGTTGTAGCCGAATGGCCGTCTACCAGCGTATAGCGAATCAGAATGCGATTCTCATAATGCTGGAATACAACTTCCTTTTTCAGGATAACACCACCTACGCGATAAAGGGTAGTTGGCACTTTATCACAATCAAACTCACGAATGTACTTGTGGCCCATCGGACTGTAGTTGTTGCCCTGGTACTTGTGCAAGCCGAGATTAAACTCAGCGCCATGCTGAATTACTGTAACATCCAGCGAACTTAAGAGCACGTGATTGTCATCGTCCAGTTCAGGAACCGGAACGACAAGTAATCCGTGATACTTGCGGGTATTACAGTCTACAATCGTTGAGCACGAATATGCACCCGACCGATTGGTTCTCAACAACTCCTTAGGCAACGATTCTTGAAGATTCGTCATAAGGGCCTTTTCGAATTTTAGATAACTCATAGATCTATATTAAGGTTCTATATTTTTTGTTGACTATATTAATTGCTTTCAAAGGTAACACTTTTTTGTGGTATAACAAAGTTTTTTGTGTGCCATTTTTAGAAAAAAATGCCTTTTTATGTTATAAAACATATTTTTACACTAAAATACTTGATTATTTCAAGAAAAAGCATTACTTTTGCACACAGTTTTCGGTTTAAAAGATTTGTACACATGGCAGCTAGAGGAAAATACGATAAAGGAAATATAGCAAAGCTGATTGCTAAGCTATGGGGAGGCATCGCTGATGACCAGTTCGAATTACTGAAAGAACATCTCGAAATCAAGAAGTATAAGAAGAACGAAATCATCTATAAAAACGAGGGCACTCCTGAACATGCTCTATGTCTCATATCGGGAAAAGTGAAGATTTACAAAGAGGGTATCGGTGGCAAGAGCCAGATTATCCGTGTCATCAAACCGATTGAATTCTTCGGCTTCAGAGCCTATTTTGCGGATGAGATATACAAGACGGCAGCCATGTCGCTAGAAAACTGTGTTATTGCCCAGTTCCCATTGGCGGTTCTTATGAAGTTGCTCTCCAAAAGTTTTAACATAGGCTTCTTCTTTATCAAATATCTCAGTGTGGAGATAGGAAAATCGGACGATCGTACCGTAAATCTCACACAAAAACATATCAGAGCCCGACTTGCCGAGGGACTGATGTTCCTGAAAGACTCTTATGGTGTAGAAAAAGACGGAAAAACTCTTGACATCCGTTTGAGTCGTGAAGATTTGGCAAACCTCTGTAATATGACAACAAGCAATGCCATCCGTACGCTCTCAGCCTTTACGGCAGAAGAACTCATTAAGACTGAAGGAAGAAAAATCAAAATCTTACAGGAAGAAGAAATCATAAAAATAGCAGAACTTGGATAAAGTTCTGCTATTTTTTCTTTATATGCTTTTTCTTTATACCGAAATACAAGTTATGCCGGTATCAGAAAGTTGATAACCTCCTGAATTACTGTTATTTGGAATGGACCTACCGGTGTATTCATCAATCGGCCATCGATACCTATCAGAGCATACTGGGCCTCGAGTACTTCAATCTCTCGGGTACGGTAAGGGTGCACACTCTTATGATTCAGGAACTTGCCTTTCACAAAGAGATAGATACCCTCAAAGAGTTGGGTCATCTTAGGATGAGATACCACTGACACATCGAGCAATCCATTGTATGGCACAGCATTCGGTGTCTGTCCATAACCTGTTCCGTTACCTATACACATCGTCATCACCCTATGTCTGATTACATCCGAATTGATTTTCACATACATCTTATAGTCGAGACGCTGGAAAATCATCAGGATAAAGGAACAGAGAAACGACAGGGTACGTGAACCGAAGATATGATGGGTTTTTCTTCTCAGGTTCATGATTGCAGCAATGAGTCCGATATTGATACAGTTGAGAAAATAGCGACGGCATTTCTCCCCCTTCTTGTTCACGTAGCGGATACAACCGAGGTCAATCTTTCTGACACGACGTTTCTTCAGCGAAGCTACCGTTTTCTCGATATCACTGTCGCTGAATCCCCAGAAGTGGGCAAAGTCGTTCATCAGTCCGTTAGGAATCACTCCCAGCGCCACCTCGTCTCTTTCTTTCTGATCTATCTGCATCAGGCAATTTACGGCATCATTAAGAGCAGAATCTCCTCCTACAATGACTATTGTTTTATAGCCATTGTTGATAAACATTCTGATCAGTCGCTCTACACTCTTCTGATTTTCGCTCTGCACAAAGTCGTAATCCACACCCTGCTGCTTGAGCACCTTCTCAATTTTTTCCCAGCGCTTGTTACTTCGCCAGCCTCCTCTAGGGCAATAAAGAAGCCCCCATTTATTCTCGTTTACCATTGTCTCTTCTTTGTAATTTGTCTCTTCTTTGTAATTAGAAAAATATTACTTCCGCCCAGCCACCGTTGCATCCGATTCCATCGGATGCCAGCCCTAGCCAGATTCCAGGCCGCAGCCTAGCTTCTCATCAGCTCCAAGACAGTCTCCACCTTTTCTTCCATCGGCATCAAAGCATCTACCCAATGAATGGTAAAGCCTCTGCGTTCCATACCTCTGAACCACGTCATCTGCCGTTTAGCAAACTGATGGATAGCTATTTCCAAACCGCGATACATCTCATCGTATGATGTCTTACCTATCACATATTCTGTAATAAACTTATATTCCAAACCATAATAGATGAGATTTTCAGCTGGAATACCAAGGTCTAACAATCCCTTGATTTCATCCACCATTCCATCATCCAATCGCTGTTTTAATCTTCGGGAAATTTTCTCTCTTCTTGAATCCCGGTCAATACTGACACCGATAATCAGCGAATCAACCGGCGGGAGTTCTCGTTCCGGCATCGGATGCTCTAGATTATAGCTCTCTATCTCAATCGCCCGGATGGCACGCTGTGCCGTATCTACATCTGTGCGATTGTGCATATTAGAACCTGTTTTCGCCTTGAGTTCTTTCAGCATTTCAGCAAGTTCATCTAAACTCTTATGAGCCAATGACTCACGGAGTTCAGGATTCTGCGGAACAGGTGAGAGATGATAACCTTTCAGCACCGACTCAATATAGAGTCCTGTACCTCCACATAATATCGGGAATGCCCCTCTTTTCTGAATATCCTGATAAGCATCATAAAAATCCTGCTGATATTCAAAGAGATTATATTTCGTACCGGGCTCACAGATATCAATCAGGTGATAAGGTATCTGCTTACCATGGATGGTATAGTCAGCCAAATCCTTACCCGTACCTATATCCATGCCGCGATACACTTGCCGGCTGTCTGCACTAATGATTTCAGCACCCTTAGCAGGGATACCCGACAAATCAGCATCCAGGCTGCTGATCCTGGCTGCAAGAGCTGCTGCAAGACTCGTCTTGCCACTCGCTGTAGGTCCCAATATGGTTATCATTGAATATTTCATGCCGCAAAGTTAAATGAAATTATTGAGAAAACAAAATAAAATGAAAAGAAAATCTCACTTATAAAAACAAAAAAGCCGTCCAGCATTGAAAAAATGCTGGACGGCCATATACTTAATCGTTAAGAGGCAACGAATTAACCGTTGTGCTTCTTCATGATCTTGATCA
>ERZ506614.23-NODE-23-length-42709-cov-8.60123_pt1 | contig 42709 bp, 29 predicted proteins | sample MGYA00512401_ERZ506614 | MGnify/ENA metagenome assembly ERZ506614
AGACGTGTGCTCTTCCGATCTAGGGCTCTTTAGGTAATATCTTCAAGTATAAAGGTTTTGCTCTGAATGTGTTCATGACCTATTCTTTCGGAAATGTTGTACGTCTTGATCCTGTATTCTCTGCTACCTATTCTGATTTGAGTTCTATGACTAAGGAGTTTAAGAATCGTTGGGTACAGCCAGGTGATGAAAAATATACCGACGTTCCTGTTATTTTGAGTTACTATCAGTATCAGAACAATAAGCAATTGCGCTATGGTTACAATGCCTATAACTATTCTGATGTACGTATTGCCAAAGGTGACTTCATCAGAATGAAGGAAATATCATTGAGTTATGATTTCCCTAAGGCATGGATTCATCCACTCAATAATCTGTCTTTGAAATTACAGGCAACCAACCTCTTCCTTATCTATGCTGATAAGAAGTTGAATGGTCAGGATCCAGAGTTCTTCCGTTCAGGAGGTGTTTCTTCACCTGTTCCAAGACAGTTTACTTTAACAGTTAAAGTTGGACTTTAATAAAATGCAAGCACAATGAAAAGAACAAAATATTTATTATCTACGGTTTTGGCAGTTTCACTCTTGGGATTTTCATCTTGTGATGATTATTTGGATAAGTTGCCAGACAATCGTATGGAATTGAAGTCTACTGATGATGTGAGCAACTTGCTCGTCAGTGCTTATTCTTCACATTATCCTGCCTATTTGTTGGAGATGTACTCTGACAATACTGACTGTATAGATAATACTGGTTGGACAGAGGCCGACAAATTCCAGGGACAGGCCTATCGATGGGAGGATATAACAGAGATTCAGGACGATGAGGCTCCTCAGCAATTATGGAATGCGTATTATAAGGCCATTTCTGCAGCTAATGCTTCTATAGAATATATAGTTAAACTATCTGATACAGAAAAGACTGAGTATTCTGCTCAGTTGGGAGAGGCTCTTCTCTGCCGTGCCTACGGAGAGTTTATGCTTTCTACCGTATTCTGCGATGCATATGACAAATCTACCGCTGCCAGCAAATTGGGTCTGCCTTATCCTGAGCATACAGAGACTGTAGTAGGTCAGAAGTATAATCGCGGCACTTTGGAAGACTTATATAAAAAGATAGATGCAGATATTCAGGCAGGTCTTCCTTTGGTGGGTAATACCTATTCTACCCCTAAGTTCCATTTTACCCAAAAGGCTGCTTATGCTTTTGCTACTCGTTTCTATCTCTATTATCAGGATTACGACAAGGCTATAGATTATGCGACTAAAGTTTTGGGTGATAATCCCGCATCACAGTTGAGAGACTGGGCAGGTTTCTCTAGTTTGAGCCCGAACAAACAAGTGCAGCCGGAAGCGTATGTAAATTCTGGAAATAATGCTAACCTCCTATTACAGACAGCTTATTCTGACTGGGGTGCTATTGGTGGTCCATATTCATATGGCGACCGTTATGCACATGGAAAGGTGTTGGCAACAACAGAGACGTTGCAGGCAGCTGGTCCATGGGGAAGCAATACCGGTTTTAACTATAAGGTATTTAACAATTCAGCTTTGTCAAAATATATTCTTCGTAAGATTCCTTATGAGTTTGAATATACAGATTTGCAAGCTGGAATAGGTTATCCTCATAGCATATTTTCAGCGTTTAATACAGATATGCTGCTCATGGATCGTGCTGAGGCTTATGCTTTGAAGGGTGAATACCAGAAGGCTGTAGATGATGTAAATACTGAACTTTCTGTATTCAGTAAAAGAAATGTAACACTTTCTGTAGATGGTATTAAGGAATACTACAAAGGCATTAAGTATTATACTCCAAAGGAGCCAACTGTAAAGAAGGCTTTGCATCCGGCATTTACCATTGATGCAGAAACTCAGGAACCTGTTTTGCAATGCATCTTGCAGTTGAAACGTATCTTGAGCATGCATGAGGGATTGCGTATGCAGGATGTAAAACGCTATGGTATTGTTATCTATCGCCGCACCTTAAATAAGAATGATGAAATTCTTGATGTGAGTGACAGCTTGACCGTAGATGATCCTCGTCGTGCTATTCAGCTTCCACAGGATGTTATCAACTCAGGCTTGGAGGCAAATCCACGTACTAAGTAATGTTTTTAAAAACGCTTAATTAAAGAATAAAAGTATGAAAAAAATATATTTGCTTTTGATGGTAGCTGTCATGAGCTTGGGATTTGTTTCTTGCTCAGATGATGATCCTGATGGAGCTACTATCTTCCCTACTGATTCGCCTGCTCGTGACAACCTGGACCAGTGGTTGTTGAAGAACTATACTTATCCATATAATGTGGATTTCCAGTATAAATGGCAGAAGATAGAGAGTGATATGAAGTACAATCTGGTGCCTGCAGATTCTGCAAAGTCGGCTAAGTTGGCTATCATCGTGAAATATCTGTGGTTTGATGCTTATAATGAGGTTGCCGGTCAGGATTTCATCAAGACGAATGTACCTCGTGTCATCACGTTGATTGGTTCGCCTGCTTATGAGAATACGGGTACGATGGTACTGGGTACTGCCGAAGGTGGTTACAAGGTTACTCTTTATATGGTGAATAATCTAGATGATGCTACATTGAAAGATTATGATGCTCTGACAACTTATTATTTCACTACGATGCATCATGAGTTTACTCATATCTTGAACCAGAAGAAGCCTTATAATACAGACTTCGATCGTATTTCTGAATCAGATTACGTAAGCGGTGACTGGTATCAGGTTCCTAATGCGACAGCCCTTAAAAAGGGATTTGTACGTAATTATGCAATGGTTGAAGGTCGCGAGGATTTTGCTGAGACAATGGCTCAGTATGTAACTTGCACAGATGCTGCCTGGGCAGCTAAGTTGAAGACAGCAGGCACCAAAGGCGCTGCTATTATCAACCAGAAACTGGAGATGATTCGTACCTATATGAAGGATTCCTGGAATCTTGATATTGACGAGTTGCACAAGGCTGTTCAGCATCGTGGTCGAGAAATGAGTTCATTGGATTTGGAACATTTAAAGTAATGAGACATGAGAAAGTTTTTATTATATATCATGGGTGTAATTAGCATGCTGTCTTTTCAGTCTTGTCTGCATGACGATAAGGAATTGTTTGATGAATCAGCAGCAGAAAGACTGGAGCATGCTACAGAAGAAACCAAGCAGATATTGGAGTCTTCTACCAGCGGTTGGGCTTTTCAGTATTATCTTGGAGATGAATATACAAGTGGTGGATGTACTTATCTGGTAAAGTTTAAAGATGGTAAAGCAGATGTTGCATTAGATTTGGTAGATGACCCTACAAATATAACACATTCATCTTATGATGTAGTGAAAGATCAGGGGCCTGTTCTTACATTTGATACCTATAATGAATGGATGCATTATTTTGCTAATCCAAATTCGGATGGTACTACCAATGGAGGAGACTTCGAGTTTTCTGTCATGAAGATCAGTAATGATACGATTGACTTGAAGGGACGTACAACGGGTAACAAAATGCGTCTCATCCGCTTGCCGGAGAATACGGATTGGTCTGCCTATTTCAACGCCATTTATGATTTCGAGGATAATATGTTTGACAGTTATCGTGTGATGGAAGATGGTGTAGAACAAGGTGTTGTCTCATTTAATAGTCGTAGATATTCTTATGTAGCTTCTGATAAGTCTGTAGTTCGTAATCCATATTGTGTTACACCAAATGGAATTGCTGTGCCAGTGGCTTTTGCTGATGATGCACATAATTTTGTACAGAAGGATGGAGAATTGAATCTGACAGCTACGGATGTTACTAGTGGAAAATCTCTAGTTCTCCAGCCATTGATATCTCCAAGTTATGTTATTAAAAATGTCGGTGCTTCTGTTGCTCTGAATGATGAGGCGCAGACTAAGGAGATAAAGCTTAATATGGCTAATGCATTTACTTATACATCTGATGCTGATTGGTTGACCATCAATGCAAGCGAGAATGGACTTACATTAAATGTGACTGCTAATAATGAGGGACATCCTCGTCAGGCAACAGTTAAGGTCGCTAATGAAAATGGTGAGGGCGAGTTTGTTGTTTCTCAAATGGAGTGTGCCAAGGATATTTTTGGTACCTATCTATTGCAGTATTATGATAAAGATGGTAATGTTTGCCAGAGTACATTTGATGTAACTGCGGATAATGCCAATGCTATCGATATGCCAATTTATTTAGGTGGTAGAATTCCTTTGCATGCAACATTGAAGTGGAACGATGAGACATTAAGCTTCGATTGGAGTAGCTTCCAGTATTTGGGTGGAGTAACATTGAGTGATGGTACAGCCTGCTCTGTTTATAATATCTTCGTAGGCGATCAATATTGGAGTGCACTCTCTACTAATTTCACTTATTCTGCACCTGTAAGCTATGATGCCGAAAATGGTACTTATGCTATCTTCTCAGAAGGCGAAGTGAATGGAGAGAAGATTTCTTCAGTATATTTGGAGGCATGTAAACCAAATCCTGCATCTTCTAATGATATTCAAGGCTATCTTGATATCATGCAGAGTCCTGTACTAGTCAAGATTCCGGCCGATGAAACGAGTGCTGCTAGGGTAAAGGGTAGGATGAAGACAAAGATGCTTTGTAATAAGGTACCGGCTTTTCATGCAAACCCAGTGTTCGGTAAGAAATTTGTTAAGTAACAATTAAAAGAAAGTGTTATGAGATTATCACGAATATATTATTTATCATTCATCTTAATGGGAAGCCTTATTCTGGCTTCCTGTGATGATGATGACAAGGTGGAAGAAACTGGAATGAAAGTCCTTTCAGCCGAAACGTCGTTTGATGCCAATGGTGGTGAACATGAAATCTCCGTGAACAAGGATATCGTGAAAGCTTATGCTGTAGACGAGTGGCTTGCTGTAGATGCAAAAGGTAATACTGTAGCTCTGACAGTTGGTCAGAATACATCCAATGAATCTCGTCATACGACCGTAGTTCTTAAGGCTTCAGAAACAGATTCTACTATTGTAAATATCTCACAGTTAGGATCAGTTTGTGTCTTAGATGGAGCAAATTCAGGCATCGCAGCGTTTTCTGATGCTGCGACTTCATTTTCATATTACATGAAACATGATTTGCCTGTAGAAGTAAGTTCTTCTGATAGTTGGATTACTGTTAATGCAACAAAGGATAGTTTGAAGGTTGATCTGGCAGAGAACACCAGTGGTCACCTCCGTCGAGGTTGGGTAGCTTATTCATGTGGCAATGTAAAAGATACCATCAGTGTTTCACAGTATGAATTTGCTAAGGATATTGCAGGTGAATATTATTTCTATGGTTATAATTATAGTACTCAAAAGCAAGTTGCTTATGATGCAACATTAGAAGGTACTCCTGATAATTGTGTATTGAAGTTCCCTAAATGGGGCTTGTCGCTTCCTGTAGTATTTGATAAGAATAAGTTATCTCTTGCTATTAATAACGTACAGTATATGGGAACATATCAGTCTCCTGTATCTTCTAAAGACCCGACTGTTGTAACTCGTTATGTTTGGTGTCAGATGTGGGATCAGGTTAATAATGTACGTACGTTCAAGAAAGAAGCAGGTCTTATAGGTTACTTTAAGTATTATGATGATTATGGAGTAACAGATTTGGCGTTTAAAGATAATGGACTGTGGGATACGGGTGAAGTATCTACTATTCGCTTCCAGTTCTTTACCTCAGACACAACAGCAGCAACTAAAACGATGGTACGTAGTGGTTATGCTTTGGTTACTGCAGTTTTGTATCCTGGTTTGCAAAGTAAGTAAATAAATTATATACATAATGTTTAGCCGAATTCTTTGTGAAAAGAATACATAAAATCTCTCGTCTTGGGGCGTGCTCATTTAAGCACGCCCCTTATTTATTGTTGCAGTATAAACTGTATTCCGGAATATTTTAATTCCAATATTCTTGCCTGAGTATCTGCACATTTTTAGATGCTGTTTTTATTGTCAGGGTGTATGACCAATGGTTGTACAAGAGTGAATGCTATAGTTGTACGACTATAGGGTGTATGGTTGTACGACTAAAGAGTGTTGCCACTAGGCTCGGCAGACCTGCTGACTAGGCTCAGCAGGTCTGCTGAGCCTAGTGGGAATCTTCCCGAAACAGCCTTCTTGCACTTCATATTCTAGGTCTTTGAATCTGTTCAAAAGCCTTCTTGTACCCTTATTTCTAGTAATTGCCGAAGTTTTTTATCAGTATGTAGCGATTATAGCCTAGTTATGGAAGAATATTCTGCCGAGGAATAAGTTGGCTGTTAATCGGAAATAGTGTACAGGCGAATGAAGAACAGCTGACTAGCCAAGTTACTCCTGTAGATGACTCTCATGTGAAATTGGCCTTTGCCGTGACGGGTGACGCTAATGGCGTTTGGTATTATAGTAATGCTGGATACGCCTATATTATTAAAGCTTTGTCTACATTTTGTCAAGTCGTGTTGCTTATTATCCATGGGGCGTAAGACAATAAAAATCTCTCTCAAACAAAAGAAGTTCCTCTTCGTGAGGAACTTCTCTCATAATTTTAGGCTTCCTTGCCATGGGATATGGTGAGGGAGCCTTTTTTTTATAGTCGATGATTATAAGTCATTCAGCATGAAATCATAGATGCTCATGAAGAGTATACCATTTGCATCACGGTTGCTGATGAGGCTTTCGCCCACAATGACGATTCGCTCGAAACCATCATCTATGCGGCGCAATGAGTTGATTTCTTGCTCTATCTTGTCTTGCGATGGCAGGCTGAGGGCCGACTGGATATAGCATCGGCGACTGCCCTTGTTGCACACGAAGTCTACCTCTAGTTGTTTGCGATAACTAGTGCCGTTTTCGTCTTTCCCATTCACTGTTACCACGCCTACATCCACATTGAATCCCTGTCTTCTCAGCTCGCAATATATCGCATTCTCCATGAGATGGGTCTTCTCTATTTGGCGAAAATTGATGAGTGCATTGCGCAGTCCTAAGTCGGTGAAGTAATACTTCATAGGAGTACCGATATATTTTCTTCCCTTCACGTCGTATCTCTTGGCTTCCTCTATAAGAAAGGCATCTGAGCAATAATTGATGTATGTTTTCAGAGTGGTAGAGCCAATGGATATATTTTTGTTGGTCTTGAATGTATTCGATAGTTTTTGAGGATTTACCAGTCCTCCTATGCCAGATGATAACATACAGAGAAGTTCTTCTAGCTCAGCATTGTTCTTGATGCGATTTCTGTTAAGAATGTCAATCAAGTAAGTTTCTTGCCAAAGGTCTTTAAGTACCCTAATCTTATCTTCATCTGTAGGTTGTAGGATGACAGGTGGCAGTCCGCCATATTGTAGATATTCTACCCAACCGCTCTCTTGGCTGCCTTGGTAGACAGACATGAATTCGGAGAAACTGAGTGGTGAAATATGAATCTGGTAGCCTCGACCTCTGAACTCGGTAATGATGTCCTTTGACAAAAACTTGGCGTTGCTGCCTGTAACATATACGTCAGCATTGGGGATATGGAGCAATCCATTCAGAACATCCTCAAAATCTTTCAGCATCTGCACCTCGTCCAAAAGGATATAATACATCCTACCGTCCTTGATGAGGCTCTTTACATACTGGTAGAACTTATCAGGGTCGCGATATACCTTATTGCCAAAGTCATCAAAAGCCATTTCTATGATGTGCTCTTTGTCTACACCATCTAGTTTGAGTTGTCTCTTGAATAAGTTGAATAGCAGGAAAGACTTTCCGCATCTTCTAATACCGGTGATGATTTTTACCAGTCCATTGTGTCTGCTATTGAGCAGTTGCTGTATGTATCTTTTGCGTTCGATGATCATAATCTATCTAAATATATTGATTTAATTTTACGTTAGATTTTTGCGTAAATACGCATTTTTCTGCTGCAAAGATACGCTTTTTTGATGAATTTACAAAAGATTTTTGCGTAAATACGCATTTTTCTGCTGTAAAAAGTGTTTTTATAATCTGTTCTTGTGCTCACCTATTGGAGCGCATCCTCAGTCCTGCGAATCTCAACCGAGCCTACAAGGCAGTGATGAGAAACAAAGGTATGTAGCGATTATAGCCTAGTTATGGAAGAATATTCTGCCGAGGAATAAGTTGGCTGTTAACCGGAAATAGTGTACTGGCGAATGAAGAACAGCTGACTAGCCGTACGCTCGCTAGTTGGCTGTTCTACTGCAACAGTCAGCGTAAATGCCTGTAAAAATGTTGTAAGTAAGGGATAAGGAAATACTCTTCACTCTTCACCTTTCCTTCGGAATCCCCAGTGTTTATGGGCGTTTCGAGGGGTGAAGAGTTCTTGGACACTCTTCACCCACTCTTCACCACTCTTCACCCTGGCTGGTTCGGCGGCAATCCGCCTCAAGCGAGTTTGCTCTTCTTGCGTCAGTCCTTTTAGCGGATTTTAAATCCGCAATAGTTACCCATACGGCGGCGAATTGCAAATCCGCCAAAACAGAATCGGTGAAGAGTGGTGAAGAGTGGGTGAAGAGTCGCTGCAAACTCTTCACCCCTCGGAATGCCTATAAACACAGGGGTTTCCGAAGGAAAGGTGAAGAGTGAAGAGTAAAAGCGTGTTCGCTTGCTGCACAAAAAAATGGGGCGCAAGCTGTTTCCATGAAAGGAATCGCTTGCGCCCCTGATATTATTGCTTATGAGTAAATGAGCACCCTAAGATTAGAACTTGTAGATAGCACCAAATGAAATGTTGCTCGCATCTACGTTAAGTCCGAATGTTGATGAGTTGTCACCATGGTCAGGAGAATAACCTTTGTAACCGAGGAAACCTACCTTTGTGATGAAGTTTACGTGGTCTGAAAGCTTAACGGCCAAACCTGGCTTGATGCCTACCTCGTAATAATCGCCATGGCCCTTGCTGACGCTGCTGTAACCGATTGTACCCTCAACGAAGAGGTTAACCAACTTGGTTTCTACGGCTGTGTAACGTACGTAAGGAGCTACTCTAAATGTTGTAGATTCACCTACAGGAGAAAGCTCGCAAACTTCGCCCTTCTTGATACCAATCTCGAGACCAGCCTCCCACTTGTTGTTGAACTCGTAACCAATCTCAGGCATCAAGGTGTAAGCTGTCTTGCTGTCACCATCACCGATCTTGTTGCTGGAAATACCAGCTGTACCACCGATGTAAACCTGTGCGCTAGCGCAAACTGAAACGAGAGCCATAGCAAGGCTCAACATAATCTTCTTCATAATCAATCTTTTCTTTTAATTATTACTTTCTTTTATCACTCTAATCAGGTGGCTTTTCAGCCCCTTTATTTATGATAGCAAAGCACATTCCAAATATGCCCTGCACTCTCTAATTCGGCGGCAAAGGTATAGGAAATAACTTGAAACTCAAAACTATTTCTCAGTTTTTCTTGCAAAACAAGCCGTATTGTTGATGTAAATCAAGAAAATCGGGCGTGCTGAATGTATCTAAAGCTATTTCTGCTGCAAAGCTGCGATTTTTTAGTGAAACCGCCAAATAATATGAGGGAATATTTGGGCAAACCAACTTTTTTCTCTATCTTTGCATGAACAAACAGTTTGAATCTTTTTTTATTAATATCATAAATGAATCAATTTACAAAGCTGATAGCAGCCCAGCTCAATCTGAAGGAGCAGGCTGTAGAAAATACTTTGGCGTTGCTCGAAGAGGGCTGCACCATTCCGTTTATCTCGCGATACCGCAAGGAGAAAACCGGTAATATGGACGAGGTAAACATTGAAGCCATCGCACAGGCTAACGAGAAACTCTCTGAGATGGCGAAGAGAAAGGAGACTATCCTCAAAACCATCGAGGAACAGGGAAAACTCTCGGATGAACTGAAAAAACGCATCGAACAGTGCTGGGATGCCACCGAACTGGAAGATATCTATCTTCCTTATAAGCCTAAGCGCCGCACCCGTGCACAGATAGCACGTGAGGCAGGCTTGGAGCCTCTGGCACAACTGCTCCTCTTCCAGCGTGAGCGCAATCCGGAGCAGGCTGCCAGGAAGTTTGTGGGCGATAAGGTGAAAGATGTGGAGGCTGCACTTCAGGGAGCCAAGGACATCATCGCCGAAACCGTAAGCGAGAATGAGCAGAGCCGCAATCAGATTCGCGGTGAGTTCAGACGCGGTGCCATCATCACTTCTAAGGTGGTTGCCAAGAAGAAGGATGAGGAAGAGGCGCAGCGCTTCTCCGACTATTTCGATTTCTCAGAACCATTGAAGAAATGTTCTTCGCACCGACTGCTGGCTATGCGTAGAGGCGAGGCGGCAGGATTCTTGCGCGTCAGCATCTCGGCTGATGATGAGCAGTGTCAGGATAAACTGAAGCGCCACTATGTACATGGTTTCGGTGAGTGCCAGACGCTGGTGGGTGAAGCGGTGGATGATGCCTTTAAGCGACTGCTGAAGCCTAGCATTGAAACCGAATTTGCTGCGCTCAGCAAGCAGAAGGCGGATGAGGAGGCTATTGTGGTCTTCGCCGAAAACCTGCGCCAGCTTCTGTTGGCGGCTCCTCTCGGACAGAAACGCGTGATGGCGGTTGACCCAGGTTTTGCCAATGGTTGCAAGACTTGCTGTCTCGATGCGCAGGGCAATCTGATTCATCATGAAATCGTTTATCCTCATCCTCCCCGCAACAGGAAGAGCGAGGCTACGGCTGCCATCCAGCGCATGGTAAAGATGTATCAGGTGGAGGCAATGGCTGTAGGTAACGGTACGGCAAGCCGCGAAACCAGCGACTGGCTGCATAGTATCGATTTCGTTCATCCGGTAGATATCTATGTGGTGAGCGAGGATGGCGCTTCTATCTATTCGGCTTCGAAGATTGCAAGAGATGAGTTCCCGGATGAGGATGTTACCGTGCGTGGTGCTGTGAGCATCGGACGAAGACTGATGGATCCGCTTGCAGAATTGGTGAAGATTGATCCGAAGAGCATCGGTGTGGGACAGTATCAGCATGATGTGGATCAGACTCAGTTGAAGAAAAGTCTGGATACGGTGGTAATGAGTTGCGTGAACTCGGTGGGTGTCAATCTGAATACCGCATCGCAGCATCTCCTGACCTATGTGAGCGGTTTGGGACCTACGCTTGCCAAGAATATCGTGGAATATCGCCGCGAGAATGGAGCCTTCGCTTCCCGTGCCCAGTTGAAGAAGGTGCCACGTCTGGGTCCTTCGGCCTTTGAGCAGTGTGCCGGCTTCCTCCGCATTCCAGGCGCTAAGAATCCTTTGGATAACAGTGCCGTTCATCCGGAGCGCTATGCGCTGGTAGAGCAGATGGCGAAAGATCAGGGCGTAACGGTGAAGCAGCTGGTAGAAGACAAGGCGCTGCAGAAGAAGATTGATATCAGAAAATATGTGAGTGCTGAGGTGGGTATGCCTACTTTGACCGATATCATGGCTGAGCTTGACAAGCCGGGCTTGGACCCTCGTGGTGAGGTAGAGAAGTTTGAGTTTGATGCCAGCATCAAGGAGATAGAGGATTTGCAGGTGGGCATGGTTGTGCCGGGCATTGTTACCAACATTACCAAGTTTGGTGCCTTTGTAGATATAGGTGTCCACAACGATGGTCTGGTTCATGTATCCCAGATGTCAAACCGTTACATTCAGGATCCTTCTGAGGTGGTAAAGCTTCATGAGCATGTGATGGTGAGAGTGGCAGAAGTAGATTTGAAGCGCAAGCGCATCGCCTTGTCGATGAAGGGCGTGAAATAGAAAGGATATTCAGAATGAATCAGAATAATAGTGGTGATGCTCTCTTGGCAGGGGGCATCACCAGAGATAGTATAGAGTCGGCATATTGCTTTATTCATCAGAAGCTCAGGGTTTTTGAATTTTCCACCAATCCTACGCAGCGTGATGATATAGAGTATGCCATCGCCCAGTATGTAGAGGGCATGAATCCGCAGCTCTATCTTCTTCTTTCTCAAGGCAGAACGGAATTCCTTCTAGACCATGTGAATTTTGAAAAAGATATGCGCGAGGCACAGGAAAAACTGGAAGGGATGATGTAGGTATCTCTCTCTGCTTTGGGAGAAGGATCTGACAAAAAGGTGTAAAAAGACAGGTAGTTATATTAAAAGAAAATGCTAAATAGTTATATATTAACTACTTAGCATTTTTTTTTGTGCGCCTGATAGGACTCGAACCTACACGGCCTAAACCACTAGATCCTAAGTCTAGCGCGTCTACCAATTTCGCCACAAGCGCATTCTTGGGTGCAAAGATACAATAATAATTTGAATAAAAAGAATAAAAATGAAAAAAATGATGGTTTTACTTGCTTTTTACGAGAAATAATGGTAATTTTGCAAACAGATACCATTTTGGCTTTACTTTGCAAAAATGAAGGCAGAATGGTAAGGACAGATAAAAACTAAATAACAGAAATATGAAAAAAGTATGGGTTATGATGCTGGCTACATTGATGGTTTCTTCCACGATGATGGCTGGAAATGTGAAGAAATCAACTACTCTTCCTATTGGGGGAGAGGTCGTAAAGGCTTCTCATCCGATGATTCAGTATGTTGGGCGTGTGAGCTTTGCTAAGAATCCTGATGTAGCCAGTTTCAATTATCCGGGAACTACGATAGAGGCTAGTTTTCAAGGGTCTTCTCTGAAAATGCTGTGTCGCCCGAAGACTGGATATTTCATGGTGCAGATTGATGGTTGCGAACCTTTCAAAGTGGGCTTTAATGCCGAACGCGATTCGGTTGTTACCCTGGCTGCGGCTTTGCCAAAGGGGGTGCATCATGCTAAGGTGATGTATGTGATAGAAGGCTTATTCCGCAAACCGGAATTCAGGGGATTTGTTCTTGATAAGGGATGTCATCTCGTTGAGGCTCCAGCTCTCCCAGACCGTAAGATTGAATTTATCGGAAACTCCATCACCTGCGGTTATGGCGTAGAAAGTATCAACATGTCTGATCCTTTTGAGGATGAAACGGAGAACCATTGGCTTACTTATGCCAATATCGTAAGTGACAGTCTGAAGGCTCAGCATACTTCTATCTCCCGTAGTGGTATCGGTGTATATCGTAATTATAATGGTCCGAAGACAGGTGATGCCGATAACATGCCTTGGCAATATGAATATACCTTATTTGACCAGCATGATGAAAAATGGGATTTTGCCAAGTATCAGCCTCAGTTGGTCTGCATCAATTTGGGTACGAACGATCTTTCTACCAAGAATTATGATATTCAACTCTACGAGAAGAATTATCGCATGTTTCTTAAAACGGTACGTAGCAAGTATCCTCATGCAAAGATTGTGATGTTGACAGGTCCGATGCTCGGCGAGAAGGAGAGTAGCAAGCAGCGAACTGTGCTTGATAGAATCTGTGCTGATGCCAATAAAACCGATAAGAACATTTACCGTTTCGATTTCAGTTTCCAGAAAGGAAATTTAGGTTATGGCGCCAGCTGGCATCCTAGTATGTTGCAGCATCGGAAGATGGCGGCAGAATTGCTTCCGTTCCTGAGAAAACTGATGAATTGGAATTAAATTGCATGTTTCCAAAACAAAATTATATGATAACAATGAACACAAAAAATCTATTATTGTTGGCATCTCTTACATTGGCGATGCCTCTGACAGCACAGACTCCACAAGAGGATTTCAAGCGGGATATTACGCTTTCGGGTAGTAACTATGTAGCTTATCGTGGTCCTCAGAAGCAGTTGACTGCGGCTCCTAAAGGTTATAAGCCTTTCTATCTGAGCCATTATGGGCGGCATGGTTCTCGCTATATGATTGGCAAGCAGGCTTATGATGTGCCTTATTTCTCTCTGCTCAAAGCGAAGCAGGAGGGCAAACTGACAGCTAAGGGCGAGGAAACGCTGGCTAAGGTGAAGATGATTCGTGAGGAGGCGAAGGGGCGCGATGGCGAACTGACTCCGCTCGGAGCTCTCCAGCATCAGGGTATTACCAGAAGAATGATGGAGCGATTCCCTGAGATTTTTGCCGGTAATACGAATATCGAAGCCCGAAGTACTTTGGTAATCCGATGCATCCTCTCTATGGAGAACGGTTTGCAGCAGATGCTTCGTATGAATCCGAAACTTCATATCTTCCATGATGCCAGTGAGCATGATATGTATTACATGAACCAGGGCGACAGATACCTGGATAGCTTGAAGCATAGCGTGGGTATCAAGGTGGCACAGCAGGAATTTGCACAGAAGCACGTTAGCTATAGCCGTGTGATGCAGGAACTGTTCAACGACCCTGCCTGGGTGAAACAGAATATCAACCAGAGTGACCTGAACAGAAAACTTTATGAGATGGCAAGCTCAATCCAAGGCACGGAACTGAGAGGCAAGGTTTCGCTCTATGACCTCTTTACGGAGGAGGAACTGTATCAGAACTGGCTGAATGCCAACATCTGGTGGCAGATGGCTTACGGCAACTCGCCTTATACGGGCAATGTGCAGCCATTTTCCCAGCGCAATCTCTTGAGGAATATCATCCAGAAGGCAGATAGTTGTATCGCTCTTCCGCATCCGGGTGCTACCCTGAGATATGGACATGATACAATGGTTACTCCGCTTACCTGTTTGCTGGATTTGAATGGGTATGGCGAGGAGATTAAAGATTCGGAGAAGATTGCTTCTCAATGGTGGGATTATAAGATTACCCCGATGGCTACGAATTTGCAGTTTGTTTTTTATAGAAACAAGGCGAATGATGTACTGGTGAAGGTGCTTTTGAATGAAGATGAGGCTACTTTGCCTATCAAGAGCGATGTGGCACCTTATTACCACTGGAATGACTTTAAGGAATACTGCCTGAAAAAGCTGGCGGGGTATAAAAGGTAAAAATGAAGGCTACTGACTGCTGGGGGGACAGGCGATGGAATCGCCTGGAACGGGGGCAGGAGGGGGACTGGCTTCTTTTTTGCTGAAACGAGAAATGCAAAACGCAGAAACGCGAAATACAGAAATGCAAATAGCAAGATAATAAAAAAAAGGGCTTAAGCTTTTAGAGGCTTAAGCTCTTTTTTTTATGACGGGCGCTTTTCTTACAGCTTTTCTTTGCTTTTTTTATTGCTTCGATAACCAGTCTTTATCCTTCTGATCTTCTTCGAAATCTTTTTCTGAGAAGAGATTGGTCTGACCGGTCAGTTCATCAATCACCTGTTGCTCGCTTTTGCCGGCATCCGGATCTAGGTTTTCACCTTCATTTTCTGAGTCAGAACCATCCTGTTCCTCATCATTATCCTCAGAAGGAGGCTCTGGGAATCGGGTTGGTTCCAGTTCCTCGATACTTTCAATCTTCCATGTCGTGAGGCGCTTACCCTTTGCCTTGAAACTCTTCTGCGCAATGAACTGCTCGGCATCGATTTCTTCGGCAGGACGGATGGCATCCACACCGCCATAAGTAACCTTGATGCGTGGATAAACCGTATCGGTAAGCAAGATGAGCTTGCAGTTAGGGTTCTCTCCCATGAAATTCTGATGGCGCTTGGTGGCATCCATCGTGAATCGCTTGATGTATGGATATCCCTGATTGTCGGCATCGTAAAGGATAGCCGTCCATATCTTATGCTCATCCCATTTCTCTAAGCGGATGATGTTGTCCTCGTAGTGGTTGTTGACATCGAAATTGGTGATGTAGAATTCACCGTTGTCGAGTACAACCAAGATAGAATCATCATCATTGAATTCGCCTAGGAATCGTCCGTTCTCATCGTAGTTGATGCGGTTTACGTCTGGATCGAACCAAACCTTTCTGCCTCCTAACGTGCTGTGGCCGTGACTCTTCAGACCGATGCGTCGAATGGTGCGCTTGGTCAGGAGATTTCCTTTGGCAGCACGTCCCTTGATCAGAATGTCTGAGAAATCTTTCTCCAGGAAGATGCTCTGGCGCTTCTTCGTCAGGTCTGGCTCCATCGTACACTTGATGATTTCTGCCTCTCCATTCGGGTTGGCAGTGAAATAGATAACGCGGCTGCCAGGTGTGCCCTGGGTGATGTCATACAACTTGTCGCGGGTCATGGCGGTTACATTGAATCGCTTGATGAAGTAATCGCCTTGCTTGCCGTCGCGGTAAACACAGTTGTAGATGGTGCGCTTATCGTTCTTCTTGAATACCTGTACATGGAGGATATTCTTACCGACGAATATCTTGTCTGCTACCTTGGTGACTTTAAACTTGCCATCCTTATAGAAGATGATGATGTCATCGAGGTCGGAGCAGTTGCATACGAATTCATCCTTCTTCAACCCTGTACCAACGAAACCTTCCTGACGGTTGATGTAGAGCTTCTGGTTAGCTTCTACCACCTTGGTAACCTCAATGGTATCAAAGTTTCTTATTTCTGTTTTGCGAGGATGGTTCTTTCCATATTTGCCCTTGAGATATTCAAACCAGTTGATGGTTACATCAGTCATGTGAGCCAGGTCGTTCTCTATCTCAGCAAGTTCAGCCTTAATCTTCATCAGCAGTTCGTCTGCCTTATCCTTATTATATTTAAGGATTCGCTGCATCTTGATTTCCAGGAGTTTGAGAATGTCCTCGCGGGTTATTTCCCGATGGAAGGCATATTCTACCATACCCTTACCGTCTACTTCGGCAGTAAAGAGTTTGTCCTTGAATGGCTCGAGTTTTGAATCGATGAAGGCAACAACCTCATCCTGACTCTTACTTTGCTCAAACTTTCGCTCCTTGTAGATACGTTCTTCGATGAAAATCCGTTCGAGAGAAGAGAAGAAGAGCTGTTCCTCCAATTCACCCTTTCTGATCATCAGTTCCTTGCGCAGCAATCCCATTGTGCGGTCTACGCTGTGGCGCAACACATCGCTGATAGTGAGGAATACAGGTTTGTTGTCTTCGATGACACAGCAGTTGGGCGAGATGTTGATTTCGCAATCGCTGAATGCGTAGAGTGCGTCCATCGTTTTATCTGATGAGGTACCTGGTGCCAGATGCACAAGAATCTCAACATTTGCCGAAGTAACATCATCTACCTTGCGTGCCTTAATCTTACCCTTTTCTACCGCTTTGGTGATAGAATCGATGAGGCTGCCTGTAGTCTTGCTGAATGGTATCTCGCTGATAACGAGTGTCTTGTTGTCGAGCTTATCGATTTTGGCTCTTACCTTCAATGCACCACCTCGCTGTCCATCATTGTATTTGCTTACATCGATGGCACCGCCTGTAGGGAAGTCGGGATAGAGTTGGAATGGCTCGCCCTTGAGATAGTGGACGGCAGCATCGCAAATCTCATTGAAATTATGTGGCAAAACCTTACTGCTCAATCCCACGGCAATACCCTCGGCACCTTGTGCCAGGAGCAGCGGAAATTTGGCAGGGAGCGTGATAGGCTCCTTGTTTCTGCCATCATAAGAGAGTTGCCAGTCGGTAGTTTTAGGATTGAAAACCACGTCGAGAGCAAACTTAGAGAGGCGTGCCTCGATATATCGGGGAGCAGCAGCACGGTCGCCCGTAAGAATGTTTCCCCAGTTACCCTGCGTATCGATGAGCAGGTCTTTCTGTCCCATCTGTACCAAAGCATCTCCGATAGACGCATCGCCATGAGGGTGAAACTGCATGGTATGTCCCACGATATTGGCAACCTTGTTGTATCTTCCATCGTCCATGCGCTTCATAGAGTGAAGGATACGTCGCTGTACCGGTTTCAAACCATCCTCAATATGAGGAACGGCACGTTCGAGGATAACATACGATGCATAGTCGAGGAACCAGTTCTGGTACATTCCGCTGAGGTGATGTACAGCAGAAGCATCGAATCGGTTCACCGGCTTATAATCGGAATGTTCTTCGGTCGAAATCTCCTCGTTGGCATCTTCTGCAGCATCCTGTTCAGATTCTGTAGAAGAATTTTCCAAATTTGGCGATTTTTCCTCTTCAAGACCGTTTTTATCTTTAATTTCGTCGCTCATATATAGCTTTTAATACTTATTTTATTAATTTATGGCAAAAATACAACAATTTTTCGAGAAAAAAGAGTATCTTTGCCGAAAATTTGAAAAAAATAAGATTTAATCATGGCACAGGAAGATGTTTTTAAGAAAATTGTAAGCCATTGCAAGGAATATGGCTTCGTGTTCCCAAGTAGTGAAATTTATGATGGCTTGGCTGCCGTTTATGACTATGGTCAGAATGGTGTTGAGCTCAAAAACAATATCAAGCAGTACTGGTGGCAGAGTATGGTATTGTTGCACGAGAACATTGTTGGTCTTGATGCAGCTATCTTCATGCACCCTACTGTATGGAAGGCATCTGGACACGTAGATGCTTTCAATGACCCATTGATTGATAACCGCGATTCAAAGAAGCGTTATCGTGCCGATGTGCTCATCGAGGATCACATGGCTAAGTATGAGGAGAAGATTGCCAAGGAGATTGCCAAGGCTCAGAAGCGCTTCGGCGATAGCTTCGATGAGGCTCAGTTCCGCGCAACCAACCCTCGTGTACTGGAGAACCAGAAGAAGTTTGATGATCTCCATGCCCGCTATACTGAGGCAATGCAGGGACCTAACCTGGAGATGCTGAAGCAGATTATCGAGGATGAGGGTATCGTCTGCCCTATCAGCGGTACCAAGAACTGGACAGACGTTCGCCAGTTCAACCTGATGTTCTCTACCCAGATGGGTGCTGCCAGCGATGCTACAAGCAAGGTTTATCTCCGTCCTGAGACAGCTCAGGGTATCTTCGTAGATTATCTGAGCGTACAGAAAACCGGTCGTATGAAGTTGCCATTCGGTATCTGCCAGATTGGTAAGGCATTCCGCAACGAGGTTGTTGCCCGCCAGTTCGTATTCCGTATGCGTGAGTTCGAGCAGATGGAGATGCAGTTCTTCTGCCAGCCTGGTACTGAGATGAAGTGGTTTGAGTATTGGAAGAAGGTTCGTCTGGCTTGGCACGAGGCTCTCGGTATGGGTAATGAGAATTACCGTTACCACGATCACGAGAAGCTGGCTCACTATGCCAATGCTGCTACCGACATCGAGTTTAAGATGCCATTCGGCTTCAAGGAGGTAGAGGGTATCCACAGCCGTACCAATTTCGACCTTTCTCAGCACGAGAAGTACAGCGGCCGTTCTATCAAGTACTTCGATCCAGAGAAGAACGAGAGCTATGTACCTTATGATGTAGAGACATCTATCGGTGTAGACCGTATGTTCCTCAGCGTAATGTGCCACTCTTACTGCGAGGAGAAGCTGGAGAATGGCGAGACACGTGTTGTCTTGCGTTTGCCAGAGGCTTTGGCACCTGTTAAGTGTGCTGTGTTCCCATTGGATAAGAAGTATGGTTTGCCAGAGTTGGCTCACGAAATCGTTGACGAGCTGAAGTTCCACTTCAATACTCACTATGGCGATCCTAAGGATTCTATCGGTAAGCGTTATCGCCGTCAGGATGCTATCGGTACTCCATTCTGTATCACCGTAGACCACGAGACTCCAAACGATCATAAGGTAACTCTGCGTTATCGTGATACCATGGAGCAGGAGCGCGTAGCTATCTCAGATCTTCGTAGCATCATCGAGGAGCGCGTAAGCATCACTAGCGTATTGAAGAAGCTTGGCAAGGAAATCAAGAACTTCTAATTAATCAAATACATTTAGATGAATCTTAAGAGTTTGAAATATTTCTTCTTCCTCATGATGGCAGTGATCACACTGTCATCATGTAGCGAAGATGATGATAATGTCTCGGAATATGCCAACTGGCAGGAGCGTAACGAGCAGGCTTTTGCCGATACATTGGCTTATGCCAGAAAGATGGGTGAAGCTAACGGCTGGTACGTTTATAAGAACTGGACGTTCGAAAACCAGACTCCGAACAAAGATCAGAATGGTAATACAGTGACCCTTACTTATAAGGACTGCGATAATATCATCGTTCATGTTCTGAAGAAGGGAGAGGGTACAACTTCTCCAATCCTTACCGATTCGGTACAGGTGAGCTATCGTGGCCGTTTCATTCCTACTGATAATTATAAGGAAGGTTACGTCTTCGACCAGAGTTTTACGGGTACTTTTGATGCAGCTACAGCTAATCCTACCCGTAGTGTGGCCGGTGGATTTATCGATGGCTTTACCACCGCATTGCTCAAGATGCATCCGGGCGATCATTGGCAGGTATTCATTCCATACCAGCTGGCTTATGGAGCGAGCGGTAATTCTTCAATCCAAGGCTATTCAATGCTCCGTTTTGAGATGGTGCTCAAGAGTTATAAGAGAGCTTCTGGCAAGAAGTGGATTGCTGAACAAAAAGATTAAGATTAAAGAAAAAAGTATGTGCATATGTTTGAAATGATATATGCACATATTTTTTTGCATGAGCGATATACGAGAAATTAATTTATGCTTTATAGCAAGAAGACAGATTATTTGATGGAGTCGATTCGCCTGGGTAGGGAGATGGATCGGCGCGAGAAACTCAATCTTATTGTAGGATTGAGTATACCTTCTATGCTGGCTCAGATTTCTACGGTGATGATGTTCTTCATCGATGCTTCTATGGTGGGTCATCTGGGAGCAGAGGCTTCTGCCAGTATCGGATTGATTGAGTCAACTACCTGGCTTATTGGTAGTTTGCTCAGTGCAGCGGCTACCGGATTTTCAGTACAGGTAGCTCATTTTATCGGAGCTAATGATTTTGCAAATGCTCGTCAGGTGTTTCGTCATGCGCTGATTTGCGGTGTGGCGTTCAGCATTTTTGTTTCTCTTCTCTGTGTCGGCATTCATGGTTATCTGCCTTATTGGCTGGGTGGAGGTGCTGATATAGCCACCAATTCCTCTCGCTATTTTCTGATATACGGTCTGGTACTGCCATTCGTTTTCCTTTATCATATATCCGAGATGATGCTGAAATCGGCGGGCAATATGCATACGCCTAGTGTGATGGCAGTATTGATTTGCATCTGCGATGTGATATTCAATTACCTGTTTATCTATATTCTGAAGTTGGGTGTTGTGGGGGCTGCCTTAGGAACGGCAATGGCTTACGTCTGCATCTCTCTGCCTAATCTTTTTATTGCAGGTTTCAAGAATAAGATACTGAATCTCCGTCAGGACCATGTCCGTTTCCGTTGGGTCAGGTCGTATGTTCATAATGCCTGTAAAATCAGCATTCCGATAGCCATACAGAACATATTGATGAGCGGGGCGCAGATAGTGAGTACCATGATTGTGGCACCTCTTGGCAATATAGCCATTGCTTCCCATTCTTTTGCTATTACGGCAGAGAGTCTTTGCTATATGCCGGGTTATGGTATTGGTGATGCGGCTACTACTCTGGTGGGACAGACGCATGGAGCAGGGCGAGTAGGGTTGTGCAAGAATTTTGCCTATATGACAGTAGGACTTGGAATGGCTGTGATGGCTGTGATGGGAGTGGTGATGTATGTCTTTGCTCCTGAGATGATTGGCGTTCTTTCTCCGGTAGAAAGTATCCGTGAGATGGGTACCATCTGTTTGCGCATCGAGGCTTTTGCTGAACCATTCTTTGCAGCCAGCATCGTGACCTACTGTGTTTGTGTAGGAGCGGGCGATACCAGGAAACCGGCGATGATCAATCTTGGTACCATGTGGCTGGTGCGCCTCACTCTGGCTTATGCGCTTTCCAAGAGTTATGGCTTGGAGGGAGTATGGATAGCGATGGCTACCGAACTCACATTCAGGGGAATCCTCTTCCTTATCCGCCTCTTCAGAGGTTCATGGATGAAGAGTTTTCATGTAGGTTAGGATTGGTTTTCTGCCTCCAATGTTAGTTTTAGGTTAAGATTTGCATACATCGCGAAGATATTCTCTAAAATGTTTGCAAATCTTTTCTATTTTTCTTAATTTTGCATCGCAGACGGTAACCATGTCACAGGTTTTGTCGTTATATATAGGCGAACTTGTTAAGTAGCATGATATATATAATAAGGTATAAAGAAAGAATGATATAGAATGCAATAAATACATAAATAATTAAAATCAGATGAAACTAAGAAAGATTTTTGCAGCAGTTGTGCTGTTCCTTTCTGCAGGTACAGCGATGGCACAGCAGATGCCAGCTATTCCGGTAGACAAGAATGTGAAGATAGGTCGTCTTGATAATGGATTGACTTACTACATTCGTCACAACAGTTATCCTGAGCATGTAGCCAGTTTCTACATCGCACAGAAAGTGGGTTCTATCAATGAAAATGATGACCAGCGCGGTTTGGCTCACCTCTTGGAGCACCTTGCCTTCAATGGTACCGACCATTTCAAGGGCAACTCTCTGCAGGACTATCTGCAGAGCATCGGTGTACAGTATGGCCGTAATCTCAACGCCTATACCAGCGTAGAGAAAACCGTATATTACTTCACCGATGTACCTACTACCCGCCCTACAGCCGTAGATTCATGCATGCTCATCCTCAAGGATTGGAGCAACGGTATCTCTCTTACCAAGGAAGCCATCAATGACGAGCGCGATGTGGTACACAATGAGTACCGTATGCGTATCGTAGGTCAGCAGCGCATGATAGAGCGTTCACTTCCTAAGCTCTATCAGGGCGAAAAGTATGGCTACCGTTTCCCTATCGGTTTGATGAGTGTTATCGATGGTTGTAAGCCAGAAACTCTCCGTGCTTACTACCGCAAATGGTATCGTCCAGACAATCAGGCTATTATCATCGTGGGTGATGTAGATGTAAATCATATCGAAGCTAAGATTAAGGAACTCTTCTCTGGTATCAAGGTACCTAAGAATGCCGCTAAGATAGAGAAGGTACAAGTATCTGATAATGATTCAGCCATCTATGTTATCGACAAGGATAAGGAGCAGCAGGTTGATCTCTTCCAGGTTTATATGAAGCACAATGCTGTGCCTGATTCTCTGAAGAGCAACATGAGCTATCTCTTGAAGGGATACATGGATAACGTGATTTCTTCTATGATTGCTGCCCGTTATGCAGAGAAGGCATTGGAGCCAGACTGTCCATATCTCCAGGCAAATGCCGGTGATGGTTCATACCTGATTTCAAGCACTAAGGATGCTTTCACCCTTACCGGTGTGGCTAAGCCAGGAAAGATTAAGGAGGCTTATGCTGCTGTTCTCCGCGAGGCACAGCGTATGCATGAGTTCGGTTTCACTGCTACTGAGTATCAGCGTGCCAAGGATGAATTCATGAGCCAGGTTGACAAGGCGCTTGCCAACAAGAATAAGATGAAGAACGAGCAGTTTACCACCCAGTATGTGGATAACTTCACTTCTAACGAACCTATTCCATCAGTAGAAGAGGAGAGCCAGATCTGGAAGATGGTAGTTCCAAACTTGCCTCTTGAGGTTATCAACAGCTATGCCAAGCAGTTGGTTTGCCAGAGCGATACTAACCTTGTATCATTGGTTATGATGCGCGAGCAGGCTGGTGCCGTTTATCCTACAGAGCAGGAACTCTCTGCCATCGTAAAGCAGGTACGTGCTGAGAAGCTCGAGGCTTATGTGGATAATGTTAAGCAGGAACCTCTCATCGCTCAGGCTCCTAAGGCTGGTAAGATTAAGAAGACTGTTGAGAACAAGAAGTTGGGCTTCAAGGAGTTGACTCTTTCTAATGGCGCTAAGGTGGTATTGAAGAAGACCGATTTCAAGGACAATGAGATTGCTTTCGCAGCTTCAGCCAATGTGGGCTATTCTACTTTCGGCAAGGCAGATTTCCTGAATGCTACATTTGCAGCAGATGTTCTCGATGCCAGTGGTCTTGGCGATTTCTCAAGCAATGAGCTTGATAAGGCTTTGGCTGGTAAGCAGGCTGGTGTTTCGTTCAGCTTCAGTCCTTTCAATCATGGTTTGAAGGGTAATTCTACTCCTAAGGATATCGAAACCCTGATGCAGCTCATCTATCTCAAGATGACCGCAGTAAGCAAGGACCAGAAGAGCTTTGACAATATGAAGAGTATGATGGCTACTGTTCTTGCCAACAAGAGCAACAACCCAAACCTCGTATATCAGGATTCTGTTCAGAGTACTCTCTATTTGGGTAGCAAACTTGCCCGTGTACCAGAGGCAAGCGATATAAAGGATATCAACTACGACCGTATCCTGGAGATTGGTAAGCAGTTCTACGGCAATGCCAAGGACTTCACCTTCTATTTCGTAGGTAACTATGATGAGAAGACTCTCCTCCCACTCATCGAGCAGTATATCGCCAGTCTGCCAAACAATGGCTTCAAGCTTAAGAACAAGCAGATTCCTTATGCTAAGGGTAAGGTAAGCAATATCTTTACCAAGGCAATGGAGAACCCACAGAACCAGGCAACAGAAATCTGGTATACCAAGGCTCCATTCACCTTGAAGAATTTTGTTCTTGCTGATGTTTCTGCCCGTTTGCTGGAGATGAAGTATTTGCGTACTATCCGTGAGGAACTCAGTGCTGCTTATCATGCAGGTGCAAACTATGGTTTGCTTCGCGATTATGATAACAAGGCTGCCATCTCTATTACAGCCGTAGCTCAGCTGAACCCAGAGAAGTCGGATATCGCTATTCCTTACTTCTTCAAGGGTATGGACGAGACCATCGCCCAGCCAAATGCAGAAGACCTTCTGAAGGTAAAGGAGATTCTCCTGAAGCAGGCTGCTGTAAGCGAGAAAACCAATGGTTATTGGCTTGGTGCGTTGAGCACATACGAGCGTATGGGTGTTGATACTCATAGCGATTACAAGGAGATGGTGAAGAATCTGAAGGCATCTGAGATTTCAGACTTCCTGAAGAATGTGATCCTGAAGAGTGGTAATCACTTTGAGATTATCATGAAGGCAGTGAAGAACGGAAAGTAAATCCCGTGTACTTGATATAATAAACGAAAAAATCCCGTTGTACAAGCCAGATGGCTGACAACGGGATTTTTATGTTTTTTTCTTTTCCCAAAATTTTTGAAACTCATCATTTAAGAGTCGTTTCGAAAAATCTCTCTTTAAAAAGAAAGGATGCGTCCTTATTATATATGTATAAGAGCACCATCTTTTCCTCCTTTACTTCATGTTTCTGAAGAGTATTAACCTCTTCTCTTTGCCTTAGAAGCAAGAGCCTCGCGGCGATCTTGGAGAATCTGTTGGCATCTATCGATAGCCTGATTCTGATTTTCTGAATTTACCTTAATTAAATCATTCATAACCTATTGATATTTGTTAACTGCTTGCAAAGATAGGGGTTTTCTACCTATTTCTAGGTACAAAATGCATGAAAATGCGTGTTTTATTCGTTATTTTTTGATTTATGTCAAAAAAATGTGCAATCGTTTGAACAGTTTCCCCCCTTTAGAATGATATTTGGTATTTCCTAAACGATTTTTTCATTATCTTTTAAACGAATTGTCATCGCAATCGTCTATAATAACGTAGAAAGAGTAGAAATGATGAGTTTTTAGGGAGATTCATACACGAAATAGGGATTTTTCTTATCATATTCCCGATTTTTTTGCGAACTTTGCACCCGAAAGAACAATAGGAAGTATTGGGTATTTATAAATAAGAGTGATAAAATAAATATATAGAAAGCAATGAAAAAGGTATTTCTTTTGGCTGCCCTCGTGCTCGCATGCACAGCTGGCAGCAACGCAAGCGCTATGAACGAGGCAGCGCTCAATGCCTCAATGTCTGAGATGATTCCGGTTAAGAAAACGGCTAAGAAGACAACAAAGAAGACTTCGAAGAAGACTACGACCAAGAAGACTTCTACAAAGAAAACAACTTCTGCAGCATCTAACACTACAGCAGCAACAACTACAACTGCTGCAACAACAACCAGCAATGCCGCCGCTTCTACCAGTACAACCAGCAATGCAGGCTCTGCCATAGCTGGTATCTTGGGTGCTGTACTGGGCGGAAACTCTAACAGCAGCAGTTCTGCAGGTAGCAGCATTATCAATGGCATTCTGAATAATGTAATCGGTTCAGGTACCTTCAGCAAGCAGGATCTCTGTGCCCATACCTGGAAGTACAGCAAGCCGGGATGCGCCTTTACCTCTGAGAATCTCCTGGCAAAGGCTGGCGGTGAGATTGCTGCCAACAAGGTAGAGGAGAAGTTGGGTGAGTATTACAGCAAGTTTGGTTTCAGTGGCTCAAATACCTATTTCACCTTCAAAACTGATGGAACTTTCGCAGCCAAGATAGATGGCAAGTCATGGCAGGGTAATTATACTTTTGATGAGAAGACTCACGCCATTCAGATGAAGGGATTAATCTTGAGTATGTCGGGTTATGCTACGAAGACTGCCAACGGCATCAGCCTGCTCTTCGACCAGAAGAAGTTGCTCAACCTCATCAAGACCATCGGTTCCCTCAAGGGTAATTCTACGCTCAGCGCTCTCGGTACTATCGCCAATAATTACGATGGTTTGCGCGTAGGTTTCGAGATGACTAAGTAATAACCGAGCCTTCTGTTGGAGTGGGCTCAGTAGATGATAATCGCCCTGTAAGAAGTAAAGCATCTTTCAAGCTATGCTTTGCTTCTTGCAGGGCGATTTTTCTTGTTTATTTCACGTTCAGTTTCATAGTCTTTACATCCTTGCTGTTGGTTCCTATCATAATCTGGAAGTCGCCAGGTTCTATCACGTGCTTCAGATCTGAGTTGTAGAACTTGAGCATATCTGGGGTGATATCAAAGCTTACCTCCTTACTCTCACCTACTGCCAGATGAATGCGCTGGAAACCTTTCAGCTCCTTTACAGGACGGGAGATGCTGGCTACCATGTCACGTATGTAGAGCTGCACAATCTCGTCGGCATCGCGGGAACCACTGTTCTTAACGGTGACGCTAGCTGTAATCTTCTTGCCATCCTGCCATTCGGTAGCCTCCTCATTGCTGATGCCGGCCTCCTGGCTGCTCAGGCGGAAGTTGCTGTATGAAAAGTTGGTATAGCTCAAGCCGTAACCGAAAGGATAGAGCGGACCATTGCTTACATCCAGGCAGTTGCTGGCAAACTTGGCAAACTTCTCATTATCGTCTGCTACAGGGCGACCGGTGTTCTGATGGTTATAGTAGAGAGGCTCCTGACCGGTAGTCTTAGGCATCGAAGTGGTGAGCTTACCCGATGGCGATTTGTCGCCAAAGATGACATCGCAGAGTGCATCGCCCATCTCTGAGCCTCCAAACCATACATTCATGATGGCTGGTACATGGGCTTTCTCCCAAGTAAGAACCGTAGGACGGCCCGCAAAGTTGAGGAGCACTACAGGCTTGCCCGTCTTCAGGAGTTCGGCAAGCAGTTCGCGCTGTACGTCCGGCATCTCCAGGTTGGTACGGCTACCGCATTCGCCACTCATCTCGGCACTTTCGCCCATAGCACATACTATCACGTCGGCCTCTTTAGCTATCTTCAGCGCTTCAGCCTTCATCTCAGCCTCGTTGCCCCAGTTGATCGGTTTACCGGATTCGCCGTTTTGCTGCAGTTCCTTATTGCGCCAGATATTGCTTCCCTGGGCATATAATAAGGTAGCTTTTCCGGCAAGAGCATGCTCCATCGCTTCCTTGATGGTGGTATATTTAGATGGTACCTGAGCCACGCTCCATGTACCGGCTATATTGTTTCGGGTGTCGGCAAGCGGACCTATCAGGGCTATCTTTCCTTCCTTCTTCAGTGGCAGGATATTGCCTTCGTTCTTCAGAAGCACGAAGGTCTCTGCTGCTACATCGCGGGCTGCCTGACGGTTCTCTGCGGTATAAATCTCGCTCTTGCTGCGCTTGGTGTTGCAGTAGCGGTAAGGGTCGCTGAACAGGCCCAGTTTATATTTCGCTTCCAGGATGCGGCGGCAGGCGATGTTCACATCCTCCTCGCTCACCTTTCCTTCTGCTATGCTCTTAGCCAGATGCTTTACGAAGGCGTTGGAGCACATGTCCATATCGGTACCCGCCTTCAGCGCCTGTTCTGATGCCTCCTTGATGTCTTTTGCCGTTCCGTGCTGCAGAATCTCGGCGATAGAAGCGTAATCGGTGACCACGAAACCGTTGAATCCCCACTGCTTTCTCAAGACATCGGTCATCATCCATTTGTTGGCTGTAGCAGGTATGTAGTCGATGAGATTGAATGAAGACATCACGCTGCCTACGCCAGCCTTCACCACTGCCTCGTAAGGTGGCAGATACTGGTTCATCATGCGCACGCGGCTCATATCTACCGTGTTATATTCCTTACCGCTCTCAACGCCTCCGTACAGGGCAAAATGCTTCAGACAGGCCATGATGCGGTTGGCTCTCAGAATCTCTTCTGTGCGCATATCCACGCCCTGGTAGCCCTGAGTCATCGCTGCTCCCATCACGCCGCTCAGGTAAGGATCCTCGCCATTTCCTTCGCTTATTCGTCCCCAGCGGGCATCGAGTGCGATGTCTACCATAGGAGAGAATGTCCAGTTGATGCCGTCGGCACTGGCTTCCTTGGCCGATACTTCGCCTACCTTCTTCATCGCCTCGGTATCCCATGAGCAGGAGAGGGCGAGAGGGATAGGGAACATCGTTTCATAACCATGAATCACGTCCATACCTACGAGCAGCGGGATGCCCAGACGGCTGTTCTTGATGGCGATTTCCTGCAGAGCCTTGATCTTGTCGAGCCCTTTGATATTGAAAACTCCGCCCATGTTGCCCTGGGCGATATCGCTGCCTACCTGAGTATCAAGTGCGCCGCCGGTGGTGATGTCGCCAGCTACCATCAGGTTCAGCTGACCAATCTTTTCCTGTAGAGTCATCTTCGCCATCAGTTGGTCGATATACTCCTTCATGGGTAGAATCTTGCCTTTCTTGGTTGTGGCAGTTACTTTTTTCTTAGGGGCTGCGGTATGGGCGAAAGCAGGTGCTGCCATAGAACCAGCCAAAAGAAATGTGAGTGATAAAAGTGCTGTTCTCATTGTTTATTATGTTAATTGTTATTTTTATGTTTATCTTCTGCAAAGATAATAAAAAAGATGATACGATGCGCGATAGAAATGTTAAAATGTGGATAAATTTTTCTTTTTTAGATAAAAATGTGTCTGATAATGAGATGGATAAGAAAAATGCCGGAAACATAAAAAGTAGATGCGGTATAGACGAAAAATGCGAAGAAATCTACATTTCTTCTATATCAGATTTTGTCGTTTCCGATTTTTTTATTACTTTTGCACATGAAACCTCATGAAAATGAATCAATCTTAAACGGAATCAAGTTGATGTATCGCATAAATGAATTATGGGGAAAGGCATTCTTCTTCCTGCTCTTGGTCTTGATGCCTCTTTCTCTTGCAGCAAAAACAACAGATAATATAGAGCAGCTTTTTCAGAGTCTGGACAACGCTATTGCCCATTCGGCTGATTATGTGAAGGTACGTGAAGCCCGAATTTGCGATTGGGAGCAGAAACTGAAGACCGCCAGGCGGCTAAGCAGTAAGTATGATGCCTGTTTTGCGCTCTTTGAGGAATACCGCTCCTACAAGAACGACATGGCGCTGAAATACATCAATCAGTGTATGGAACTTGCCATCAGAATGGGTGATAAAAAGAAGGTGGAAAATGCCAAGGCGCTGCTTGCTTTCCAGGAGTCGACCACGGGCGATTATGTAGAATCATACGACCTGCTGAAGTCTGTCAATATCGCTGATCTTGATGCAGAGGGCAGGCGCAACTACCTCTGGGCTTGCCAGCACCTGTATGGCGAGATGGCATATTATTCCAACGTTCCTTCCTTGAAGAAATATTATGCCGGCAAGCATAATGCCTATCAGGCTGCAATAGACAGCACATTCAGCCATGATGATGACCTTTATCTGCAGATGCAGGAGGTGAGGGCACGCGATGCAGGCAATATGAAGGAGGCTTTGCGATTGAGCGATAAGCGGTTGGCAATGACGAAACCGGGCACCCATCAGTATGCCATTGTACAGTTTTATCGCGGCTTGACCTACAATCAGTTTGGTGATAAAGAGCAGTTCCTCCGCTGCCTCTTGCGTTCTACTATCTGCGATGTCCAGTTGGCTGTGATGGACCAGGGGTCGCTCTGGGAACTCGCCAATCTGCTCAATGCCGAACCGGGCGAGCAGAAGCGCTCTCATGAGTATATCAAGTTTGCCTGGCAGTCGGCTACCATTTTCAATACGCCTAGCCGCAGCCGCCAGATCATGCCTGTGCTCACGCAGATTGAGGAGGGCTATCAGAAAGAACTTTCAGCGAGCAACCAGCATCTGCGGCTCATGGTAGCGTGTTCAGCCTTGCTTCTCTTTGTGGTTATGCTCTTGCTCTACTATGTCAACAAGCAGCGCAATCGCATTGCTGCGGCCCATCATAAGCTGAAGGAAACCAACCATGCCTTGCAGTTGGCAAATGAGCGTCTTAACGAGATGAACCAGTCACTTAACGAGATGAACCGGTCGCTCAACGAGAGTAACAAGATGAAGGAAGTATATATTGGTCGCTTCCTGCGCCTTTGTGCCATCTATGTCGACAAGATAGAGACCATGCGCAAGCGAGTAGTGAAACTGGTGAAGGCAAGAGAACTCAACAAGTTGCTGGAGCAGATGCAGGCTGGCGAGGCCTACATGGGCGAGCTGTATGAGTATTTCGATTCCGCCTTCCTGAAGCTCTTCCCTGACTTTGTTGAGGAGTTCAATGCCCTCTTGAAGCCTGAAGAGCGTATCGTGCTCGAAGATGACAGCCGTCTTTCTACCACCCTCCGTATCTTTGCCCTTATCCGTCTGGGCATCGAGGACAGTTCTAAGATTGCCGAGTTCCTTCACTATTCTGTGAACACTATCTATAATTATCGCGCCAAAATCAAGAATAGTGCCATCTGTGACAGGGAAGAGTTCGAGCAGCGTGTGAAGCAGATTGGCATGAAATAATAAGTCAAGCTTTTTTTGAGTGGATAGAAGTTTGACGCCCTATTTCAAGGCGCCAAACTTTTAAACATGCTGAAGTTTCGCAAGTAAGCTCCTAGCCCGTACTTGAACCACTTGCGAAACTTCAGTAACATGTATAGAGAAGCTGTGTCTCATAAGAGTAAATGCTTCGGGGTAGTCATCATTTTTTTAAAAGAGTTCGAAGGCTTTCTTGAGCTTCAGGTTATCGGCTGCATTACCAACAAGAGCCTCAAACTTTCCGGCTTCAGCCTTCCAGGATGAAGATGCCTCATCGTAGAAACTGAGGGCCTCTTTGCTGATGGTGATGCTGATATCCTTGCTCTCACCTGGCTGGAGATAAACCTTCTGGAATCCCTTCAGCTCCTTCTGAGGGCGGTCTACTGATGCCTTGACATCGTGGATATAGAGCTGAACCGTCTCGGCTCCGGCACGCTTACCTGTATTCTTTACGTTTACGGTAAAGGTGATTGTACCGTCCTGCTTCATCTGCGCCTTGTCGCTGCGGAGATTAGAGAGGGCAAACTGGGTGTAGCTCAACCCGTGACCGAATGCAAAGGTAGGCTTGATGCGCTCCTTATCGGTCCAGCGGTAACCTACATAGATGCCTTCCTTATATTCCTCATCAATGATGTTGCCCTTCGTGCTGGCTCCACCTTCCTGACGCCAGGTTCCCGGATAGGTATTGAGTGCATGAGCACCTGTTTCCTTCAGCGAGTTGACCCATGTAAACGGCAACTTGCCGCTAGGGTTTGCATCGCCTGTAAGGATGCTTGCAAGGGCTTTGCCGCTCTCCGAACCGATGAACCAGCCCTGTACGATGCCGGCAACCTTAGCCTTCCAAGGCATAGCTACCGCATTGCCCGAGATGTTGACATAAACGAAGTTTCTGTTTGCCTTAGCCAAAGCCTCGATCAGCTTATCCTGATGGTATGGCAGCTCATAATGCTTGCGGTCATGACCCTCGCAGTCCTGGAAGTCGCTCTTGTTCAGACCGCCAAACATGATGACATAGTCGGCAGTCTTGGCTTTCTCTACGGCTTCGGCTATCAGTTCAGCCTCGCTGCGCTTGTCTTCCAGGTTCTGGCCGGTTGTAACGCCATTGTAGTTGCCCGTTACATCGCCCACATATCCGCGGGCATAATCTACCTCGATGCCGTCCTTGCCCAAGCGCGTCTTCAGACCATCGAGAGGCGAAATCTCGCGCTGTACCTTGAGCGAAGAAGAGCCTCCGCCTACGGTCATCATCTTGATGGCATTCTCGCCCACTACCAGCACGCGCTTAGCCTTCTGGGTGTTGATAGGGAGCACATTGTTCCTGTTCTGGAGCAATACGATGCCTTCCTCAGCAATCTGTCTGGCAGCTGCATAATGGCTCTCGGAACAGAGGAAACCATGAGGGCGGTTCGGATTCATCGTGGTGCGATAGAAGAGGCGCAATACGCGGCGCACCTTATCGTCCAGCTCCTTCTGGGTGAACTTGCCTTCCTGTATGGCCTTCATGTAAGGCATGGAGAGATAATAGTTGTCGTAGGCATTGGTAGCGCCCATCGTAAGACCGTCTGTCCAGGTGCCGAACTCCATATCCAGTCCGTTCTTTACAGACTGCTCCAGGTCGTGAGCACCGCCCCAGTCGCTTACCACGACACCATCATACTTCCAGTCGCCCTTCAGAATCTTGTTCAGGGTCCACTGGTTGTGGCAGTTGTGCTCATTCTTATATAGGTTGTAGGCTCCCATGATGCCCCATGTCTTGCCCTTCTCAACAGCCGCCTTGAAAGCAGGGAGATAGATTTCGTGGAGAGCACGGTCGCTGACGATTACGTTGACCTGATGGCGGTATTCCTCATCGTTGTTCAGGCAATAGTGCTTTACGCAGGCTGATACGCCCTTAGACTGCAATCCCTGAATATACGGCACAACCATGATGCTTGCCAGGAACGGATCTTCGCCCATATACTCGAAGTTGCGGCCGTTGAGAGGCGTGCGGTAGATGTTGACGCCAGGACCCAGAATCATGTCCTTGCCGCGATACAGGGCTTCTTCGCCCAATGCTTCGCCATAGATGCGGCTCATCTGCGGATTCCATGATGCGGCAAGACAGGTGAGGGCAGGGAAGGCTACACAGGAGTCGTTGGTCTGACCAGCCTGTTCCCACTCATCCCACAATACGTCAGGACGCACTCCGTGAGGTCCGTCATCCGTCCAGAAGTCAGGAAATCCCAAACGTGGTACACCGGCTGATGAAAACTTGCTCTGAGCATGGATGATGCGTATCTTCTCTGCCAGCGTCATGCGGGAGATGGCATCATCGATGCGCTGCTCTACCGGCTTGGTCTGGTCGAGATAGACTGGCAATTGTCTGGTAGTCTGCTGTGCCTGAGATGGAGCGATGGCTGCAACCGACAGGACACATGATAAAATGAACTGTTTCATAAGTAATGAATTTATTATGGTTTGTTTATTTCTCGCAGTTGTTTGTTTTGCACACCGCCTCTCACGTTTTTTTTGTGCGTTTAGGCGTATTTGCTCATTCATCTGCAAAATTACTAAATAAATAATGAAAAAATGGTGGGTGATAAGTGAAAAGTGGATGGGTGTAAAAATGGAACTTTTGTAAACAGCTGATAGTTAGGAAAATAAATGCGTTGCTGCGCGAATGAAAAGTGGCAGAGTGTGAACACTGAAATATACTGATATAACGTTTCAGGGGTGTTCTAGCCTCATTTCCTCCATTTTACCCCATCCACTTTCGTATAGTTATTAAAAATAGATAAGTATCTGAAAACTAACGATATAAGTTGCTTGAAGCAAGTGTTTTTCCCACTTATCTGTTGAAGGGGCTAGGAATTATCAAAAAATCATATTATATTTGCAATCGAAAACACGGCTTAACGCATTTTAGGAAATGCACAGCCGCACAGTCTTATACATTATTATAATAGAGTGAACTAACAAACAGATATTTTTCTAAACTAATAATCGAATATGAAAACAAAAAGTCTATTGCTGGCGACTGCATTATTGATGTCGACGTCAGCGCTCGCACAGAAAAACACCTTCAAGGGTGTCGTGTTGGATGACCTGGGTGAACCCGTTATCGGAGCCACCGTACAGGTTAAAGGCGTCAAGGGTGCCGGTGCAATTACCGACCTTGATGGTAACTTTGTCATCGATGCAGATGCTAACCAAACCTTGGTTATTACCTACATTGGCTACAAGGATGCAGAGATTCGTCCTTCAGCCAACATGAAGATTACTCTGAAACAAGACGACAAAGCTTTGGACGAAGTGGTTGTTGTAGGTTACGGTGTTCAGAAGAAGAGCGTGGTAACAGCTTCTATCGCCAAGATTGGTGCTGACGAACTTGGCAAGACCCAGCCAGTGCGCGTGGATGCCGCTCTCAAGGGTTTGGTATCAGGTGTGCAGGTAACTACAGCTGGTGGCCAGCCAGGTGCTGCGAGCAAAATTCGTGTACGTGGTACTGGTACTGTAAATAGTGCAGACCCTCTTTACATCGTGGATGGTATGCCTATCGAGGGTGGTATCGACTACTTAAACCCTAGCGATATTCAGAGTATCGAAATATTGAAGGATGCCGCATCAGGTGCCGTTTATGGTGCTCGTGCTGCAAATGGTGTTGTACTCGTAACAACCAAGAGTGGTAGCATCGGCAAGCCAGTGGTGAAGTATGATTTCTCCATCGGATGGCAGAATCCTTGGCGCAAACGCAAGCTCCTCAACGCTGCTCAATACACTACCTTGATGAAAGAAGCAGCTTCTTATCAAGGTGAAACCAATATAGACAACATCCTTAAAGGTATGGGTAACAGCGATACCGACTGGCAGGATGTGCTCTACAATGACAATGCTCCTGTGCAGAATCATCAGTTGAGCATCAGTGGTGCAACTGAAAAATTGAACTACTATCTCTCAATGGGTTACTATAAGGACGAGGGTGTGATAGGTGGCGATTACGGACGTTCTAACTACGAGCGTATGACCATCCGCACCAATACCACCTATAATATATGGGATGAAAGCAAGGTACGCAACTGGCTCAAGACTGGTAAGATCGGTGTGAACTTGGCTTACTCTCGTATCTGTAACACCAGCATGGATATCAATAACCTTACGGGTGGATCCGCACTTGGTAACGCTATGTTCCTTTCTCCATTGATGGGTGTTTATGCCGAAGATGAGAATGCGCTCAACTCTCAGTATGCGGGCGAAATTGCCAAGTATGGTCCGTTGGTAAGAGATAAGAAGACAGGAAAGCTGCTTAATTTGCCTACTAAGGATTTTAATGAGCTTTCTAATCCATTGGCATGGCTCTCACAGCCAGGAGAAAAATATAATTCCGACAAGTTTGTTGCCAACTTTTGGGCAGAATTTGGCATTTGGGATAATTTGAAGTTTAAGACTTCTTACGGCGTTGATCTCAGCTTCTGGGGGACTGATGGATGGAATCAGCCTTTCTATATGAATGCTGCTCAGCATAACGATAAATCGTCCGTATGGAGTTCTATGAATCGTGGCAATCGTTGGCAGGTTGAGAACGTGTTGACTTACGACAAGCAACTCGCACAGCATAACTTCGCCGTAGTATTAGGTCAGTCAGCCATCAAGTATACTGGTCGTCAGATAGGCGGTTCCGCACAAGATATGGTAGCTCTTGACCCAAATAAGGCAAACCTCGATTTTACCACGGGCTTGGCTACCGATGGTAAGCGCGATGTATATGGTGGTTTGTATAGCCCTCATACGTTGGCATCTTACTTCGGTAGATTTACCTACAACTATGCCGAGCGCTATATGGCACAGTTTACCGTTCGTCGTGATGGTTCTTCCAACTTCGGTCCTAACAACAAGTGGGGTACCTTCCCATCCGTATCTTTGGGTTGGAATGTAACCAACGAGAAATTCCTGGAGAAACGCCCAGAGTGGTTCACCAAGATGAAGGTTCGTCTGAGCTGGGGTAAGAATGGTAACGAGGCCATAGGTTCGTTCCGCTATACTGCCAATGTGGCTATGGGCAACAACTATACATTTGGTGGCGCAGGCAACCAGCTTGTCAATGGTGGTAGCAAGCCATCGGGTACTCCTAATGCCGACCTTAAATGGGAGGAAAGCGAGCAGTATGATGCAGGTTTGGATTTGAGCTTCTTCAATAACTCGCTGACTTTCACCGTAGATTGGTTTAAGAAGAAAACCAACGGTATGCTCAAGACAATGAGCGTTCCTTCTTATCTGGGCGAGTCTAAGCCTTGGGGAAACGTAGGTGATATGGAGAATAGTGGTGTTGAGTTCGAATTGGGCTATAAGTTCCGTAAGGGTGATTGGGCTTTCAATGTAAATGCCAACGCCAGCTACTTGAAGAACAAACTTGTCAACTTGGGTAACGATACAGGTTATGAGACTTCCGATAATGTACACCAGATTGGTAATGTGAGCCGTGCTGAGAACGGTCAGCCTTATCCATTCTTCTATGGTTATAAGACTGCTGGTATCTTCCAGAACCAGGCACAGGTGAATGCCTACGTGAATAGCAAGGGCGAGAAGATGCAGCCTAATGCTGAACCTGGTGACGTCATCTTCGTGGATTACAATGGCGATGGTGTGATCAACGATGCCGATAAGACCAATATCGGCAAGGGTGATCCTGACTGGACATTTGGCTTGAACTTCGGCGCTAGCTGGAAACTACTCGATTTCTCTATGTTGTGGGCAGGTTCGTTTGGTAACAAGATATTTGATGCCACACGCCGTGTTGACCTCCGCTATGTCAACCTACCTGAAGAGTTTATGGATCGCTGGCATGGCGAGGGCACATCCAATACAATGCCTCGTTTCGCATGGTCAACAGCCAACGACAATAACAAGGTGTCAGACCTTTATATCAAGAATGGTTCATACGTAAGATTGAAGAATATCCAGCTGGGAGTAACATTGCCAAAGAAATGGACGGAGACCGTATTCATCTCTAATCTTCGTTTCTATGTGGCTGCCGAGAACTTGATAACCATCACTGGTTACAAGGGCATGGAACCTGAGATTTACAATGGCACACAGTCAGGTATCGACCGTGGCTTCTATCCACAGAACCGTACAATTACTATCGGTGCTAACGTAACATTCTAATCGTATAGAGTGTATGTTGATAAAAGGAAATCTTAAGCAAAACGTAGAACAATTTTAAAGATTACAATTATGAAAGCAAAGAATATATTATTATATAGTGCGATGGCAAGTATGGCATTGTCTTTGTCTTCTTGCGGCGACGACTTCCTGTCGGTAGAGCCTGCAAGCAGTTTGCCGATCGATGGTTATTACAACACCAAGTCGCATCTTGATGAAGCGTTGACCGCTGCCTATGCACCTTTGGCTTGGTATGATTACTATGATGGATGGTGCCCATTGTTCCTCGTGTCTGATGCACAGGGCGATGACATCTATGTTGGTGGTGGTTCTACCAGTGACCAACAGGAAATCCACTTGGCTTCTCAATACAAGAGTACCAGTTTGATGACCTTCAAGGGAGCATGGACTACTAGCTATTCTGGTATCAACCGTTCCAACTGGGTTATCAAGGATGCCGAGGAGGCTGCCGGGATTTCAGATGCAGAGAGGGCTGCTTACATCGCCGAGGCAAAGACGCTGAAGGCTTTCTACTACTTGCAGCTATGGAAGTTCTGGGGTAACGTGCCTTATTATGAGAAAAACTTGGAGTTCCCTTACATTGCCGAGCAGCTCTCTGCCAACGAGGTTTATAATAAGGTAATTGCTATGCTCGAAGAGGTTATCAATAGCAAAGCCCTTCCGATGAAGGAAACCAAAACTCGTTGCGGACATGCCACACAGGCTTTCGCAGAGATGCTCTTCGCTGACTATGTGATGTATCAGAAAGACGAGAACCGCTATCAACAGGCACTCGGCTATATGGAGGATATCATCAGCAGCACGAAGTATAGTTTGATGAGTGACTACGCTAGCATCTGGGAGTATAGTGGCGAGTGGTGTGATGAATCTATCTACGAAATCAATTATTGCGCCAAGGGTAGTAAGCGAGGCTGGGGTAATGCTAATGCTCCAGGTGGTACTGTGGTGCCAGCTATGATTGGTATCGACGGATTGAGTTACAAGGCTTCTGATGCTCATCTTGCAGCCGACCCTAATTATTCTCCTAAACAAGAGTTGAATGGAGGTTGGGGATTCTGTGATGTATCCAAGGAAGTATATGATCTCTATGAGCAAAATGATATTCGTCGCACTGGTGGCATTCTCTATATGAAGGATTACGCTGCCGACTACAAGGCTCGTACGGGTGACGACGTGACCTACGGTGGTCGTTATCAGAACACAGGTATCTTTCTCTTGAAGTACTTGGGACGTCCGGGTGGCAATGATGGTGTGGTGGCTGATGCCGACCTCGGTTGGGACAACAACCAGCGTATTTATCGCTATTCTGAAACCTTGCTGAATGCAGCAGAGTTGATACTTCGCACGGGTGGCGACGTGGCAAAGGCACAAGGTTATTTCAACCTAGTTCGCAATCGTGCTCATGCTTCTAATCGCACGGTTTCTCTTGACAATTTGTTGGAAGAGCGCCGAATGGAGTTTGTTGGCGAGGGCAAGCGTTACTACGACTTGATTCGTTTCGGCAAGGCTGCAGAGGTATTGAAGCCTGGTGGCGGTAAAGTTCTCAATCAAGAAAAAACCGCTTACGACACGCAGGGCATTCCTGAGCGTATCCAGTGGTCCGAGAGCAAAAAATACTTGCCAATTCCACAGGATGAGATTGAGGCAGCCAAGGGTACCTTGGTACAAAACAATTACTAAAATATAAATATTCCCGAAGTTCAAAAGAAAAAGAACTTCGGGAAGTTTGTCTTTGTTGAGCTTTTCTCCCTGTTCAGATGGAAGTGGATTATGTGAGAGTATTCCAGAAAAAATAAGGCTTGATTTTTTTTACTATATAAATAATAAGGTCTTAGGAGAAGTCGTATCTGCACTTACTCCTAAGACTTTTTCTTTTGTTCCAATTTCGCTCTATTTATTGTCTTTTTCTGCTTTTCTTGCTTACAATTTGCTCATTTCGAATAAAAGTTATAATTTTGCAGTTGAATTTCAAAAATCAGAAAAATAGAATGAAACAGAATAATAGCAATTTATTATATCATCTTGTGGCCTTCATCACCGTAGCCATCTGGGGAACCACCTTTGTTTCTACCAAGGTGCTGATGCTGAACGGGCTTTCACCAGCACAGATCTTTACGCTCCGTTTCAGTATTGCATACATCCTGATGTTGATTGTGAATCATAAGAAGATGTTTGCTGACAGCTGGAAGGATGAGTTTAAGCTGGCTATGCTGGGAATAACGGGCGGTTCGCTCTATTTCCTGAGCGAGAACGAGGCGATGAATTATACCACAACGACCAATACATCGCTCATCGTATGTTCCTGTCCGCTCTTTGCTACCTTGCTGGTACGTCTGGTTTATCGCCATTCTTCGCGCATCAACATGATACAGCTGCTGGGCTCTCTGCTTGCTTTTGTAGGTATGATTATCGTGGTGCTGAATGGCAGATTCGTGCTGCATCTGTCGCCTGTAGGCGATGCCTTGGCGTTTACGGCATGTATGAGCTGGGCTGTCTATTCGCTCCTGATGAAATCGGTATCGGGCGATTATGGCGCAGCTTTTATTACCCGCAAGGTCTTCTTCTATGGTGTGCTTACCATCTTGCCTTATTATCTTATTATCCCTGGGTGGCCGGCATGGAATGTGTTTATGAAGCCTCAGGTGGTGGGTAATCTCTTGTTCCTGGGCTGTTTGGCATCCATGATATGTTTCCTTACCTGGAACTGGTGTATCTCTAAGTTGGGTGCCGTGAAAGCTACCAACTGGGTTTATTTCAATCCTATCACCACAATGATTTTCGCCTCTCTGGTATTAGACGAAAAGATTACTCCTTACTTCCTGGCAGGTGCCTGCTGCATTCTGGCAGGTATGTATATTGCTGATAGAATGACGAAGTCGGAATAAAAAATGACGAAGCATAGCTGTAGTTAGAACTAGCCAATGCTAAGAGCATCATGATACTCTTTACCATTTTGCTTTTCATTTTTTCCATATTGATTTGTCTTTTGGTGTAATACGAATGAATAGTTGTTATTACTTATATAATATTTATTTAGGTTTTTATTAGGCGTTCCGCCGGATTTGTTGTCCGGCGGAGCGTTATAGGTATTTCTTATTCCTCTATGACGGAAACCTGCATAGAAACATCCTCTTTTGGACGATCGCCACGCAATGTTTCGCAGTTCTGAATCTTCTCTACGATGTCAAGTCCTTCCTCCACTTCACCGAAAACGGTGTATTGGTTATCGAGGAAAGGTGTTCCGCCTACTTCAGTGTAAGCCTTCTGCTGCTCTTCGGTAAACTTAGGATAGCCCTGCTCCTTGCAGCGCTTCTTGGTTTCATCCACCAGTTCGTCCTGGAGTTTCATCAGGCCTTCACGGTTGCGGTTGCGGCGGAAGTTCATGATTTCTTCATGATGTTCTTTGGCAAGCTGGTTGAAGATGTTCTGTTCCATCTGCATGCCCATCTGCTTCTCCATCTGCTTCAGTTCGTTCTGCTTGTAGGTCTTTCCCCATACAATATAGAACTGGCTACCGCTGCTCTCGCGTTCTGGGTTTACCTCATCTCCCAAACGGGCTGCGCTCAAGGCACCACGCTTGTGGAAAAGTTGTGGATAAACGAACTCGGCAGGGATGGTATAGTCAGGACCACCTGTGCCCAGCATCTTGCCTTTAGGAGCACCCTTGCTGTCTGGATCGCCGCCCTGAATCATAAAATCCTTGATGACACGATGGAAGAGAGTGCCATCGAAATATCCCTCTTTTGCCAACTTGATGAAGTTGTCACGATGCTGAGGTGTCTCGTCGTAGAGGCGCACCTTGATGTCGCCCTCTGATGTCTTTATCAATACTTTAGCCATAATAATTTATAATCAGTATATTTTATTAATCGGTATATGTCGTAATCAGTATGTTCTTTTTACCTTTTTACTTTTCGTAATACTCATTCCACTCCTTCATAGCCTCCTGCCAGTCGGTCTGTTCACCGCTGGCTACGGCTTCTTTCTGTCTCTCTGCCTCGTCGCGAGCCTTATCTCGGGCACGTTTTGCCTTCATTGCTTCGATGGTGGCATCGTCGAGAATCTGGATGGCGCCACGCTTGATGGCTGCCTGCAGTTCTTCTTCGCCGAAAGCCTTGCCAGGCTCATTGAAGTCAGAGATATTGAATTCATAATCCACGCGAAGGTCGTGGCGTATCATTTTCTGTTGTAAACGGTTGCCTGCGTTCTTGAGGCGCAGCAACTTGCCGATTTCCTTGATTTCTCCTGCTGAGTATTTGTTTCTTCCCATTAATATGATTTGATATTATTATTTTTGCGTGCAAAATTAAGCATAATCCTCGATAAAACCAAGAAAAGTTTCTACTTTTTTACCTTTAAATCACTTCCATGCCTTCTTCTGGTTCAGCTCTATCAGACGGTCGAATTCAAAGTCGGCTTTGATTTTATCCAATATTCTCTTTACGATGATATTCATCACGCTTCCTTTGCTGTAGTTGGCAGAGCACATGAAGTTTACTCGTCCCTCCTTGACAAGCTGACAGGCTGTTTTCTGTTTATCCTCGTTATCATATACAGCAATCGAGTGGCCGCCATGTTCCTTTACCATCTTCATGCAAGGCACATCGGTTTCTCCATCTCCGAAGTATATCATTCGGGGGAAAGGGATAGGGCGCTTTTCGTCGGGGATATACTGGTTTACTCTTCTGTTGTCGCTCACCTGTTTGATACCCTTGTTGATTTTGAAGAGGAATTGCGTTTTGGTAGTATAGTCTACGGCTACGGCTGGCCAATAGGCGATTCCCTCCTTGTTGTAGAGGAAGGAGCAGGCGTAGATGTTCTCAAATTCGTGGGCGATAGGTGTGCCCTCTATCATCTCCTTCAGTCCCGAGGAGTTGATGTAGTGCTTTACGTCCAGTCCGATGCTGTTGCCATATTCATTCACGAGCGAAAACCATTGTTTTACGCCGCGGAACAGTTCTACATCCTTGCCGAATTTCTGAAAAGATTCCCGGGTGAGCGAGATATTGTTTTTCTTGGCTTCGTCGAGCATCAGATACATATAGGTCAAAATGCCGTTGGCATCCTTACCCTCTGCAAACTTTCTGTTTTTCTCCCAGAACTCGTCTTTTGTCTTGCCTGTAGCCTGTATGAATCCAAACTCCTGCATATTACCCGGCGACAGTGTGCCGTCGAAATCATAAACCAGCGCTACCTTTGGTCTCTTCTTTGCCATATCTCGTTCTCCTTTCTTTTATATTTACCCTAAACTATCTATCTCTTTTCGGGCGATGTTCTTTCTCCCTTAATTTGCAAATATACATAATTTTCAGCGAATTAGCAAACTATTGGGATATAAAAAATCATAATGAAACAAAAAAGGCGTACAAAACCCATTTCTGAGCATTGTACGCCTTTATTATAATATTAATCTGTATTACTTAACCTCTTCGAAATCAGCGTCTTGTACGTCCTGAGCGCCATCATTGCCGCCCTGTGCCTGCTGACCGCCCTGAGCACCCTGAGGACCTGCCTGCTGGCCGCCCTGATACATCTGCTGAGAAGCAGCCTGCATTACGGTGTTCAAGTTGTTGATAGCTGAATCGATAGCTGCAGCATCACCAGCCTTGTGAGCATCCTTCAACTGCTGCAAAGCCTGCTCAATACCTGGCTTCTTGTCTGCAGGAATCTTATCACCGTTATCCTTCAGGAAGTTCTCGG
>ERZ506614.355-NODE-355-length-8584-cov-4.65987_pt1 | contig 8584 bp, 8 predicted proteins | sample MGYA00512401_ERZ506614 | MGnify/ENA metagenome assembly ERZ506614
CTATGAGTATTCTTTCTCAATGATGATTTAGAAAGAATACTCATAGAGTTAAATAGAACAGGAGAACTTGAGACTTTTCTCCGGCTACTTGGAATGCATGACTATCTTGGTACTGAAGCTGAGGGAAAATGTAATCATGACGGTAAAATAATAGTAATTGGTCAGTCTGAAGTGGAAAAAGAAAAACTTGCTGCAGTTGCAAAGAATATGGGAATAGCAAAAGATAGATTTGAGTTTTTCTTGGAATATAAGGATGCTAAAACATTTGATTTCAGAAAGACTCAATGGTCATCAAAATACAGTTACATTTTGGTAGGCCCGATGCCACATAGTGGTGTGGCAAAGGGCGAGTATAGTAGCATAATCTCAGCAATTGAAAGTGAAGCTGGTTATCCACCGGTAGTGAAAATGGGTACTGATGGCTTAAAGATTACGAAGACGTCATTTCGTAAAACTCTTAAATATTTATTGACAGAGAAAAAGATTGCTTGATGATAGTAATACAGATTAACTAAATATATAGCCATATCGAAGTAGTCAGGAAACAGTAGTGGGGCCAGGCACCATTAAATTTTTATTATTTGGTAAAATAAATCTGGGGCAGAAAGCCCCGGAAATGTGATTTTTATTATGGCAATGAAGTGAGCAGTTGCCGGACAAAAATGAGAGCTGAATTTGGACACAACAAGGAATCAGAAACAACAGTGGGAGAAGTTATTAATGGAAAAATCACCTTATAACCTAAAGAAACTTTAAGTCGTGAGGTGAAAATTTAAAAATTGAATAAAATATACATCTATATGAGAATACATCGTATTTTACTGTTGATTTTCAAAAGAAATTGAGTATAATAGAAATATAAGAACATGGAAGTATAGGTGATGGTATGATAATACAATTCAACTTTAAAAATTATAAATCTTTTCGTGATGAAGCTACATTAGATCTGTCAGCAACAAAAATGACAGAGTTTTCAGAACGTGTAGTCTCTATTGGAGGAGAAAAGATTTTGCCGGTAGCGGCTGTGTATGGGGCAAATGCAAGCGGTAAATCAAATGTGTATGGTGCTTTTGAATATATGTCAGACTATGTCGTAAATTCATTTAAGTACGGGGATGAAGTTAAGAATTTTGATGAAATCAGACCACATCCATTTATGTTTGATTCGGAATCAGAAAATTCAGATACCAGCTTTGAAGTTTATTTTACAGTGCCGGGAGATAAAACAGAGAAAAGCTATAACTACGGTTTCTGTGTGGGAAAAGAGGGCATTACAGAGGAGTGGTTAAACTATAAGGCTAAAACTGCAAGAAAGTATAAGTCAGTTTTTTATCGTGATAAGAAGAACTTGGATTTATCAGGAATTCCAAAAGCAAGTCGAGAGAATATATCGGTTGCGTTAGAGAAGCAGGTTCTGATTGTATCATTAGGAGCAAAGTTGCGTATTGCTAGGTGCAAACTGGTAAGAGACTGGTTTTTGAATAATGAGTTTGCTGATTTCGGAAACGTGATTACGAATTTCTTTATGTCAAGATTGTTGCCAGAGGGCTTCGTGGATGATGAAAAGGTAAGAGAAAAGGTTGTAAAATTCTTTGCATCCTTTGACGAAACCATTAAGGGATTTGAAGTTACAAAACTTCCACAGCAGGATGATTCGAAGGATGAGCATTTTCAGATTGATGCCTTGCATAAGGTGATCGGTTCAGATGAGCTTGCAAAGATTCCTCTGCAGAATGAATCTGCCGGAACATTAAAGATGTTTGCATTATATCCGGAGCTACAGGAAGTATTGGATCAGGGCGGTGTTTTCTTCATAGATGAGTTAAATGCACGATTGCATCCATTGCTTGTCAGAAACTTCATTCTGACATTCTTGAATGCAGAAATTAATGTGAATCATGCTCAGCTTGTTTTCACGACACATGACACCTGGCAGTTATCGAACCAGCTCTTACGTCGTGATGAAATCTGGTTTACAGAGAAAGATAATGATGGATTATCAACCCTATATTCGTTGGCAGATTTTGTCGATGAAGATGGATCACGCATTAGAAAAGACGAGAGTTACGAGAAGAATTATCTGCTAGGAAAGTATGGAGCAATTCCGTCCTTAAAGACAATCGAGTTTTTTAAGGGGGAATAATCTATGGCAAGAAAAGATCGAATGGGAAATCGCAAGACAAGAGAACAGCGTAGTAAGCGAAGAGTACCGGAAATGGGATATTATCTCGTTGTTACAGATACAGAGGCTACAGAGAGATGCTTCTTTGACGGCCTTCATGATAGTTTGCCAACGGATATGCAGAAAAAACTTGTAATCAAGGTTGTGGAAACGAAGACACAGAATCTGATTCAAAAGTGCCTTGAGATGACTGTTTATGACGCACAATATCGTATTCCGTGGATTGTATTTGACCGGGATCAAGTGATGAATTTTGATCAGATCATCAAAGAGGCAGAAAAGGTAGGCATTCATGTAGGTTGGTCGAATCCGTGCTTTGAGATATGGATGTTTGCATATTTTGGAAATATGCCGGCAATTCATGATTCATGGGTATGCTGCTCTAAGTTTGGAGAACTGTACAAGAATAAAACTGGACAGAGCTATTCTAAAGCAGATCCAGATATGTATAAAAGGTTGGTTGAGTGTGGTGAAGAAGAAAATGCTTTGGCAGTAGCAACGCAAAAATATCAGCAATGCCTAAGAGACGGCAAAACTATTCCATCGGAGATGTGTCCTGCTACGAGGGTACATGAACTGGTGAGAGAAATACGGAGAAAGACGACACCAAAGGATTGATTATCATAAACCTTAATAAGGAGATTCATGTAAATGGCAAATTTAAATAAACTTTATTCTCAATTTAACGATAAAATCACCTTAACATCATCAAAAACGGATAGTCTTAGAACTAGTAGAAATGCTTTGAGAACTGATATTAAAAATTGGTTTTCAAATAAAAGCAAATTACAACCGAAGTTCTGCTGGCAAGGCTCATTTGCTATGAAAACGGTTATAAATACAATTGGTGACAATGAATATGACTTAGATGATGGTGTGTATATTCAGGGATATGATGATGTAGAACTGGAAGATTGGCCAGTAGCAAGTACAGTACATAAATGGGTAAAGGATGCAGTGTCAGAGAGAACTAAAAAAGATCCTGCTGATAAAAAGACTTGTATTCGTGTTACTTATGCAGATGGATATCATATTGACTTGCCAATGTACATTGTGAAGGATGATACAGCATTTTTAGCACACAAAACCAATGGTTGGATAGAGAGTGATCCGAAGGCATTTAAAGAATGGTTTGTTTCTAAAGTACAAGATGAGCAATATGGAGATCAGCTTCGACGGTTAGTCAAAGTATTGAAAGCATGGAAGGATTACAACGAAATTGATCTAAAAGGTGTAGAACTTACAATTCTTGCTACCAATGCATTTGATAAATATGATGATCGAGATGACAAGAGCTTCAGAAATACGATTAATAATATCATCTCAAATCTTGAGAATGATTTCAAATGCATTAAACCAGTAACACCGGGAGAGAATTTATTTGAACGATTTGATGAAGATGAGCAGGAAGAGATTATCAGTGCCTTTAAAAATCTGAAAGAAAGTATGGATAATGCTCTGGACGAAGAAGATGAGTCAAAAGCTGCAGATTATTTACGAAATATATATGGTACGAGATTTCCTAAGGGGACATCATCTGCATTAGCACAGTTTACAAAAAGTGCGGCACCGGGGGTGTTAAGACATGATGGACGATCAGCTTGAACAGTATATAGAATACTTAAAAGAGGAAGGTTATTCGGATTGTAATATAGTAGACGGATATATTTTTATTAAACTGAAAATTGAGAACAAAGATATTGTTCTTAAGTGCAATCTGGATTCTCCATTTCCGTATAAGTTTCCCTCAATCTATATAGTTCGAGATCGTTCAGATGAAATAGAGGCAATTCCACATAAAAATGGTGATGATTCGTTATGCCTGTATGATACCGGAAAAGCAATTCCGAATTTTTTTGAACCTCAAAGGCTATTGTTGGAATCTATACAAAAAGCAGAGCGAAACATTTGCGTGGGGATCAAAGGGGAGAATCAATATGATTTTATCACAGAGTTTACAGCATATTGGAAATCAAAGATTGTAAAGGCTGATTCATTCTTGAATGATGAATCAAAAACAAAACAAATAGTTTGGTTAATGCGAGCGAGTAATACTATCAATGCAATCATCGCAGAATCAGAGGAACAGTTGAGACATATAACGTCAATGATATGGAAGGAAAAAGATTCAAAAGGAAACGTTCATGAGGCTTTGTGTGTATCATTAGACGGAAGCAAGATTACTGAAATACCAGAAAACGATGTCCAGGTAATTCGAATGATAATGAGCAGTGCATATGATGCGAAACGCTATCAAAGTTTTATGCAAAAGAACTTAGAAAAGATAAAGCTAATTATAATGAAAATTTACATGCCAAATGGAATTATGACGATAGGGTGGGTTCATTTGGCAGCTCAACAGCAACACGGATTTCGAAAAGGAAAAGCCAATATTACGCTTGCTTATTCTAATAAACAGACAGACGTCGGATTCCCTATTCAGATTAATGATTGCAGTCAATCCAGATTGTATAATCGTGGATCTGATGGACAGCCAGCAAAGTGGGATAGCGTAGCGATTCTCGGCTGTGGATCAGTCGGAAGTGCAGTGGCAGAATTAATGATGCGACTAGGCACAACAGACTATCTTTTGGTTGACAATGAATATTTATCTGCTGAAAATGTTGCACGGCATTACTGTGGATATGATTTGATTGGATTGCGAAAAACTCGGTCTATACAGTTTATGCTGTGTCATCATAATCCGAATATAAGCTGTCAGTGTCTGAATGATGACATTCATTATATTTTAGACCATGAAGTGAAACAATTTGAAAATTATGGAATTATTGTCGTTGCGGTGGCTAACTTATCAGTCGAGCACCATATCGTTGAATATGTAAATAAGGGGATCATTAAGCAACCAGTAATAATATTGTGGATGGAACCATATGGTATGGGTGGCCATGCCCTGTTAGTTAATAAGAAACAGGATTTATATGAGGAACTTTTTTCCAAAAAAGATCTTCAATTTCAGTATGGGATTGTCAAGAATCCAGAGCGATATTTGAAGAGAGAAGCTGGATGTGAATCATCATATATGCCATATTCTGGATTTGCGGTAAGTCTGTTTGCACATTCTATCTTTGAGTATATTCAATCCGAAAAAATCAGTTCTGAACAAAATGTTCTGATAACATGGATTGGTAAGATCTCTAATGCAAGCAATTATGATATTAGTATATCAACAAAATATGAAGACAAAAAAGATTTTGAAATTATAAAAAGAAGGGTTGACTAGTGGTCATTGAGGTAAGAAAAATTGGTGTTAAGGTGGAAATTCCAGATGAAGTCATGTCAAATATGGCAAGATATGAACAACTGCCTGCTGAGAATGAAAAAGGCGGTATTTTACTGGGAATGTACGATAAAGACAATCAATATTACCAGATTACAGATTTCACTGTTCCTACAGAACATGATAATAGTGGCCCAAGTCACTTTGTGAGAAATAAAGATGTTGCTCAAAAGGAAATCAATAGGCAGTGGATGGAATCTGACGGTTTGGTAAATTACTTAGGTGAGTGGCATACCCATGCACAAGTAAATCCTAAACCATCTATAGTTGATTTATCACTATTACGCCAAATAATAAAAGATCATAGTTCTCTATGGCCACATTTGCTAATGCTTATATTGGGACAAGCAGGTTCTGCAATACTAATTGTTGTAGAACAAAAACGCAAAAGGAGAATGCAATTTAAAGTCGAGGTGAATTTTAGCAATGCAGGAGTATGCAATAGATAAAGGAATTAGAGGAAGAGTTACAATTATACTTTTTACGATTTCTATTCTGCTTACAGTATTGATACGCCAATCTGGAATTGGAGATAAATTGATGACTGGTTTTGTCTATATTCTTAAGTTGGGAAAAATAAATGAAACGGTCGATATATTAGGGTTTGTTCCAGATATTCTTGGCGTTCCATTTTGGTATGGCGTGATGTGGTGGCTATTTAATAACTATGCCTGGAAATGTAAGATTTTCCAGAAATTTCATTCTGTACCTGACATTTCCGGTATGTGGAAGGGAGAACTGATTTCTTGTTATGACAAATCAGTAAAGCATCCGATGAAACTAAAAGTGAGTCAAACATGGAGTCAAATTCATTTCACTGCAATTTTTGAAAAATCAAGTTCAGAAAGTAACATTGCCGCTATTTTGTCAGAGAATACTGAACATCCGGTAATATATTTCGGATTTCAAAATAGAAGCAAAGATATGGATGCTCATAAGCAAATCTATGATGGGTATAACAGAATTGAATTAATTGATAATAAGATGGATGGAAGTTACTCAAATGATCGACCTAGCAATGATCCCAATCTTAAGGATGGAAATTGCGGAACGTTTACACTTACAAGGGTAATAACAACAAATAAAAAGGGTAAAAGTAAAGCTGAAAGAAAGTGACGAGATGTCAAAATCTGAAAAGCAAAAAGAATTGATTGATGAGAATCATGGATATTTGATTACTTCACAAGCGTTGCAGAGAAGATTTACAAAAACATTTATTTCCATGACCACAGTGGGGCAGGCACCATTAAATTTTTAAAATCAACCCGTTTTAGCAGACAACATATGAGAATAATATAGTCTACAAGTGAATATAGATTGATATTTTGAATACCAGTTTCTTTTTTATAGAAATTGCGTACCATTTGGTTATCATTGCGGTCTTCACTTGAATACTGTTGTGATAACTTGGAGTAAACAGAGTCAGAATCCTTTTAAAAAGGGAACTTTATTTCTCTTCTGTGGCAGACGGTCTGACCGCATCAAGGGACTTCTTTTGTGGTATAATGAAAACAGTTTAAGGAGGATTTGATGTTTACTAAATAACAATTCTTCACACACATCTCCGTAGTGAGTAGCAGGCAATAGTTGTATGATTGGCTGAGATGTGAAAGAGGTTAATATTTAAAGGATGCTCTGACCTGTCGAGAAAATGAGTGGTCGAATATAATAGGTGGAAAGTGGATATGAGATTTAAGAATAGACTATATGAAGCATTAAGTTTTTTGTCATTTGCGTTTTATCTCAAAACAACGTTAGTTGTGTGTGTGATATTTTCGGCGATTGTTGTTACAATACTTGGTGTAGCGATGGTAATAACGCCAGAAGAATCAGGATTTTATAATATTGTATTTGCTTTGACTACTGGTGCGGTTGCGTCCTTTTTCGTATCGTTTGTTGTTGAACTGAGCAATAATTATAGACATAACAAACTGGCATGGTATGAATTAAAAGAGTATTATTTGACAGTCATGGGCTATGAAAGTCATAAACAAGTCATGATGAAATTGACCCCACACCAGCGTGCTGAGAAGAAGGCACATGAAGAATTTGTTGCTGCAGGTGGCATAGAAGAAATCGATGAATATGACTAGCCGAAGGATATTATTCAGATTACGTGGGAACAGCTGCCAAACATGATGCCTATCTTTAAGCAAACGTTCAATGACAAAAAACAATTTCTGAGTGATATAGAAATTTATGAACTGGAGAGTATAGTTTCAGAATATAAACAAATCCAGTCCTTTATTCATAATCGAGTTTTGATGTCTCCGATGTATTATGATGTGCTTAACCATCCGGATGAAAATTATTTGGCATCAATATATCCGAATGATATTTTAAAAAATATGCCGGCATGGATAAAAAAAATCCTGTCTAGCACAGAAAGCAAAAAAGCCTGTGAGCGATATGTAGAGTCAATTCTTTCAGATTTTACACTGCTTTCACAGTATATGAAAAATTACGAAATATCGCAAAAGGGAATTGATGCTTACAAAGATGAGCTGGATAAGGCAGAAGCAGAGGTAGAACCAGAAGATATAGATTATGATGATGTTGATTTTTCTGAGCCAGAGGATGAAGAAACGTTCAGAAGGCAACGTGAAATCATGTACAAGCCAATGGAACAGGAAGAAATACCGTTTACAAGTTGGGTGATAAGTGAGTCTTGTCTAAAAATAGCTGAAAGCATAGATGTTCTTGAGCAAAGTATCATGAAAAAACCTTATTATGGGATGCAGATAAAATATTTTAGCAATTTTGCGAACGAGTCAATTGACGATATTATGTCAATCGGTACATATGAGTCCGAAAAAAGATGGTTAGATAAGAAACTGAAGAAACAGATGGAACCGAGTGCGAAATAAGAATGCCATATTGAGGACAAATGCGAATGGTGAGTTCTTTATAGATGGAATGCTGTGGAAAAAACCACAGTGGAGTCAGGCAACATTAAATTTTTATTATTTTGTAAAATAAATCCGTGGCAGAAAGCCCCGGAAATGTAATTTTTATTGTGGCAATGAAATAAGCAGTTGCCGGACAGAAATGAGAGCTGAATTTGGACAAGGTAAGAAATCATAAATATTGTATTTTACATGGCA
>ERZ506614.396-NODE-396-length-7599-cov-4.81508_pt1 | contig 7599 bp, 6 predicted proteins | sample MGYA00512401_ERZ506614 | MGnify/ENA metagenome assembly ERZ506614
TGCTCTTCCGATCTCATTCGGCTGTTTTGTAGCTTGATTCGCTGATCTCCGTAAAACTTCTGTTGTTATTATCTGACCACACTTCATTTATATCATCCACTATTGTTTCAATTGTATTAAATCCTGCAAGTGCTCTCTTTCCAGTACAGTATGGACAGTTGTTAACGCCATTCTTCCAGTTTTTTATATATACATCAATATTCTTACTAAAAGAACCTCCACACTTGTCGCATACCCATTTAACTTTTTCATTACTTGTAGGAAGATATGCTGAATAACTTTTCTTATTGTCTGCTGACCACACATCTTTAACATTGTCCATCACAGTCTCTATTGTATTAAATCCAGACAATGGATATCTTCCCGCACAATATCCACAGTACTTAATATTGTTAAGTCTGAATCCTACATATTTTGCCACATTTAAAAATTCCGCCCCACCGCATGTCATACATTTAAAATAAGCAAAATTCACATCTTTTGTAGTGTATTCAGTATATGATTTGTAATTCCGTTCTGCCCAAACATCGTCTATATCATCAATCAGGGTTTCGAGAGTATTAAATCCCGGCAGAGCTTTTCTCTGTGAACAGTATACACATGTCTCATCTCCCGCCCTGTACCTTGTGATATATTCTTTAATTTCGTCAGAAAAAGTGTTGTGGCATCTTGGACATTTCCATTTTACCTCATCCCAACTGTCCGGAAGGTACTCAGTATAACTTTTTTCATTTTCATCAGACCAGACCTCATCTATATTAGTGATCACGGTTTCAAGCGAATTAAGACCTGCAAGAGGCCTTTTGCCTGTACAGTAAGGACAGGTTTCTTCATTATTCTTTCTGCATATACTGTACTTTATAACCAGCATTTTAAAATGTCCTTTGCATTTTGGACATTTCCAGTAAACTGATTTGAACGAATTATCAAGGAATTCAGTATATTTCACATCATTTTTTTCAGACCACACTTCATCAATATTATCAATTATAGTATCAATCGTGTTATAACCCGCAAGAGGTTTTTGGTTTCTGCAGTACGGACAGTCTGAAAGGTTTTTCTTCCACAGCCTGACATATTCACTGATTTTTTTTGCATATACACCACCGCATTTCTGACAGACCCAATCTGCCACATAATTGCTTCTGTCGGTCAGTCTGTAATAACTTTTTTCATTTGAATCTGCCCACCTGAGATTTATGTCAGAAATTACGGTTTCAATTCTTTTATTATACTTAGCCATATTCTACTTCCCAATCTTGTCAAATAATCCCTTAACTACATTGTTTGTAATACCTTTTATATCATCATCTGCCTTTATTACATTTTCCTCTGTTCTGGCCGGATCAAGATATTCTCCGGTATTAACAAGAATTCCTTCCTTTTTCATAAGCTCGTTTGCTATTTCAGGATATACATATTTGTTAATGATGTTTTTAAAAGCACGGTTCATGGTTTTTAGATTTCTGTTTTCTGCTGATAAGTCCGCCGTCTCTGCTTCTTTAGTACAGGCTATTTTTTCAAAGTTCCCTGCTTTTTCTGTGAGTTCTGCCACTTTTTTCTTAAGAGTTTCATTTTCCTTAAAAATAAGGACTGCCGAGTCTGCGATTATACCATAATAATTATCCCTGTCAATGAGAGCTTTTCTCAATGCCTGTGGTGATGAATTGTGTGCAAGGAATGCGTCCACATCAATGTCACGATGAGCAGCAACCCTTGTAACCGCTGTCTGTACCTGCGTATTCTTTGTGCTGTTAATATATTCCCTGACAATCCTGTTTTTTCTTATAAGAAAATCATCAATGTCATATCCGAGACTTCTTATGTAATTTCCTATTGCCGGAATTTTAAGCTTTGCAGGATTGCTCCTGCATTTCTCTATATAGAACTTCTGTACAAGCGCCAGCATGTCCTCATCTTCCATTTTCTTAGGTCTGGCCATTATTTAATACCTCTTTCTGCTTTTTCTTTTAAAAACTGTTCGTAATCGTATGCATCTGATTTTATCCTTAAAAAGGCCTGCATAATGTCTTCACTGTTTCCGTTCATTCTTCTTGCAAGATTCACTACCTTTTCAAGGTGTTTGCAGTCATCGAGAATGTTTCTTTTGTACACTTCATCATCCTTAAAATAGTCTTCCGTACAGCTTTTTCTGTAATATTTGCAGCTCGGACAGTATGCTATTTCGCCTTTTGGTCCAATAACCTTTCTACAATCCGAATAGTCCCTGTTTATGTATTTTTCCGAGTAGCATCTGTTTCCATCGCAGAGACCGATATAGCTCAAAGCTTCCGCCGGAAGACATTCTGCCCCGCTTAATGTGTACATCACTTCTCCCTGAAGCACTTTCCTGTACTGTGCATATGTCCTGCATTCTATGAGTGACGTAATATTGGAATAATAATGCGATGCCATGTTTATGTCATCATGTCCCGCAAGCATCATGGCAAGTACAGGAGTTCCTCCTTCAGCTATAATGTTTATAAGCGCCAAATGCCTTGTGTCACCTAGATGCAGTCTCTGTATCTCGCCCCTGTTTAAATGCTTTAGTGTCCGATCATCCACCACATTCAGATGATATTTTCCAACAATAACATCATTGTAAAAATACCTTAAAACACAGTTCATGTTTGTATATGTGAAATACCGGTTTACCTTTGATTTTCTGCGCTCCCAGTGTTTGTAATGCGTGTCCGTGATAAAAAGCGTATGAAGCTGTGTACTTTCATATCTGACCGTATAGTCCAGATATGTCTGTATTTCAGCGGCAAGGCCATTCGGAATTTTGTACTGAACTGTTATATAATCTCCTGCAATCTTATATGTTATGCTTCTGCCACTTCCCTTTATCTTGTTGCGTCTCAAGGTGAGATACCAGCCGTCTTTTTTCTTCTCAAGACACCTGCGCGGAGTAAGGATAAATTCCCTTGGCCTTAATGGTATAACTGCCGTTATTTTCCACCAGAGATACAGAGGATAAAAGAAAAGCCTCTCATCTTCCGTAATGTCTGACTTCCAGAAATCGTTTATAATATCATTAAAAAGAAGATATGTATCAAACGATGCAAGTTCTCTTGGCTCACTGCTGTAAAAGTCATCCTGATATTCAATAATGCGGTCTATCTCCCCAAGCAGCACTCTGTATTCTTCTTCATTTGCAGGCTCCGACAGCTTGCGGAAAAATTCCTTTGTCCTTGCAGGCATCTTAAGGGAAATCATGTCATCAAAGGCTTCACGCTCCTTGAAGTTTGTCCTTACGACATGCTTTATGTCCCTGACTATGTTGACAAGCGAACCCAGAGCATTTTCTCCCATAGCCGTTATCACATACACTTTCATGTAATCTATGAAAGTATTCAGGTCTGTTCCAAAAACATTCTCGTAAAATCTCTTATACGTGAATGGATTTACATAAAAGCGCATGTTCATTCTTGAATACTCATCTGTCAGCAGCCATTTGTTGTCCTCAAACCTGCATTCTCCTATTACCCCGGCCTTTTTGAATGCCTCAAACTTTTCTTTTGCCTCTTCTATTCTTGTATCATCAATCTGTATCATTCCTGTACGCGCAATATAAAACTTTTCCGCAGCCGTATTAATCATCCGTTTTCTCCCCTCCTGTACCTTCCTTTATGATTTCTTCGAGCATCCGTGCTACATCTGTGCCATATGTTTCCGCTGCACATGTCAGCATTTCATTCATGGCAGGCATCACTATCTTTACAAGTATCGACTCGCATTTTTCTTTTTCATTCAGACTCGCGGCACTTTTATACAGTGCATTAAGCCTGTTAAACTCGCTTACCATAAAAAACATGGTTGACTTCATGGTGATTTTGAAATCACAGCTCATGCAGTTGTGGTTATCGTCATACGGACACATCCTACCAAATGCACTGTACAGGCAGCCACATTCGGACAGCTTTGAGACAGCCTCTCCATTTCCCATGCGATGCAGAGCCTTAAGAATTACGTCTTTTCCTGTTGCGTTAAACATATCAATGGCAGTCTCTTCTGACTTCTTAAAAGCATCTTCCGAAATCATTACTGCCGTCTCAATTTCTCCGGGAGACATGTCAAGTGCCTCTATCATCTTTGTCTGGTTATGCACTGTCAGCCTGTCATATCCTCCGTTTGTAAGCATCTTAAGCAGCATTGAAGGAATGAATGACAGTACACCTCTCTCAAAAAGCTCTCTGGCAACAAATTCCGGAGTCAGTCCGTTAAAATTTGCATCCTTCAGATATGTGTAAGTTGTATGTGCAAACTCACCAAACGTGCCCTTGTGCGAGCGTGCAAATGCAGCCATCATGTAGCCTTTTGTATTGAACTCATCGCCTTCCTGTGAAATTGTGTCAGTCAGCTCAAACACGGATTGCATGTATGCTTTATTCATGCGTCTTGCTTTAAAGTCTGACTCAATAAACAGCATGCCTATCTCATCTCCCATGTTCTTTGATATATTATGGAAACTCTTTATCACTCTTATAAGCGGCTCACTGTCAGAAATGCCTGAAACAAGGCGGTGCGCTTCGGCAATGGCGAACAGTGTGCCTATATGAACCTCGCATGATTTTGGTACATCAAATCTGAGATACGGCACAGAGGAATGACGTTTTGTTTTGTTTGGCTTCATCGGACTGTATCTGAGAGAATATATGATTGAATAAATTACTTTTACAGCCTCTTTATCGGAAAAGCAGCCCTTCTTAATATCCTTTAAAATATCCCTTCGGATCTCTTTCAAGGCGCGGGTGTGGAATCCTTACAATATCCGTGTCACGCAGGGCACATATGAAATGCAATGCCAGATAAAGCCATGTATCAGCATAATTATTCGACTGAGCCGCCTTTTGGTACATGTGATTATCCTCAATATATGACGGACAGTACAGATAATACAGAAGCTGTAGATAATCTTCCTGCTCATAAGCTCCGTTTTCATCTTCCCTGCTGATACGGTTTGTAAGCATGTAATCGTTTGCGTAGCATACCCTGTAATGCTCCTTTACCCATGCCAGAAACATCGTAAATGCATCACCTACATATTTGGGGATGTCCTCGCAGGCCACACTTACAAGCTCCTTCAGTCCTGCATCGGTAACAAGGCAGATATCCGTTTTTAGATGTTTAAGTATAAATTCGTTAAGCTGGCGCCTTGTTTCTTCAGGAATGTCAAAGGTTTTATAGAAGCATATCAGCTTGTCGAAAGTCTTTTCAGCTTTTCCGGCAAGCAGTTCCTCCACCATAGCGTTCTGCTCATCTTCTCTGAGTGATGCTATATCAAAATGCTGCTTGATGACAGGCAGTACATCCGCGAACGCATCTGAATCAATATACATTTTTCCATCCTTCCACTCCGGGTTTATTCCAAACCAGTCATTGTCAGCAAAAAATGCCGCAAGCTCATCAAAATAATTTTCTTTTGGTATCTGATACATTTTCCTTACTTCAACAGCAAATTCCTTAAACTCAATCACCGGCATTTTCATTCACCCCGAACATCTTTCCCGCCTTCCACAGGCTGTAATCAAAGTTTTCATTGTTTATCCTTTTGTAGCTTCTTTCAAGGTCACTTTTGTTCTGCAGGTACAAAAGAGCCGACTCAGGCGACCTGTCTCCTCTCCAGTACTTCAAAGATGCCAGATCTTCACCAAACAGTGTCAGTTTTACGGAAAACCAGTGTCTTAAGGCATGCGGACGCAGACTTTTTTCCTGAAGAAGCAGCCCGTATGAATTAAGCTCTGCATCTTCACATGAAAGAAGAATCATAGCCAGTTCCTTTACCGCTTTCTGAAATATGCTGTAATAATTCGGATAAGTCATCGCCATTCCGGACCTGTTAATATTTAACGGTCCATAATCTGCCTCGTATTTTCTGCCTTCAATATAGTCCATGTATTCAAGATAAAGCTCATAAAACACTTTTCTGAATGCCGGGTAGATTCTCTGTGTACGTTCCTTCTTTATTCCACCGACGTCAATTCCATCACTTCTCAATACCTTCTCCTGTTTTAAATCAACAGCTATATCCATTATTTTTCCATTCTCCATGGCAAAACGTATTCCCGGCCCAAGTGCTGAATCCCTGCGTCTAACATTGCATGTTTCTGACGGCCTGAGTCCGCCGAAAGCGCTTAATGCAACGCACATCAGAATATCAGGATACTTGTTCCTGACAAGATTCAGAAAAACTGAGAACACCTTTTCTGGCATATCCCTTAAAAGTTCCCTTTCAGACGATGTGTAATATACATTGAATACTGGCACTCTCTTTTTTCCAATACAGCCCTTCTTAGTCCTGTATTCGACAGTCTTGTAAAGATCTGACTTTCTGAAGCTGACAATCTTATTTTCAGCAAGCTCTGACAGGAAGCCAAGGTTTGCATCAATGCACCTGTTTACCGACTGTTCTGCCCTGCTTGTATTATCGCCATCGTCAGGAAGCTGGCACTGTCCATAAGCATTCATGAAATCTTTGGCCATCTCAACAGTAATGTCCGACAGTTTTTCAATCCTGAAGTCAGAATCAAAGAACAGGAAGTTTAACATTTTGGTCACGTAATAAAGCTTTTTATTGCTGTTTTCAGTAATTCTGTGAGCAGCCTTCCTGCTGTTTGTTTTCACATACTTATGCCAGTCTGTAAAAAGCATTATTGTTCCCATTTTGTCGATTTTGAGTACAATAAATAAAGATGTAATGCGGATATCCTTTTTTGTTATCAGGACATGCTTATACACCGAAAAGCGCGGGTAAACCGTATTTTGTTTTTCCATTCAGTTAAAATCTCCCATTTCTGTGAATTTATAAATAAATGAAATACCATATGGTAATGAAGAAATGCCATAAAACCTGCATTTTTGTTGACTTTTTACTGAAGATATGCTATATTGAATACAGTTTTTGAGTTCTGTACGTTTTGATTATATATTAAGATGTATGGTAAATCAGGCACCAGCATTGCGGGCTGGTGCTTTTTTATTTATATGTCTGCATTTTACCATGTATTTATTTCATTCTGCTTGAAATGAAATAAACTCGCAATTGTGTGTGATTAATGTACTATTCTCTCGTAGTCTTGTTGTAATTTCGCGATTTTAACAGCGTTTTTACTGTTTCGCCAGCTATATAAATCTCTTTTTTGTTAAGCTTTAAAATGTTATCATTCAGTGAGTCACTGATTTTGATCCTGTTTGTATCCTCGTTATATATCTGATTCGGTGTCAGCCCAAGAATATCACAGTATTTCTGCACTATATATGCTGTAATTTCTGTTTTGCCACGCTCAACGTTACTGATATAATTCACGCTCACACCTATCTGCTCAGCCATGTAACGCTGGGTAAATCCTAATTTTTTCCTCATGATCTGCATATTGTATGACAGTGTGCGTACAAAATCAGTCTTGTCTCTTATCTGCTCCTCGTTAAAACTTTTCTTCATCTGTTTTCTCCAAATTTTTCTTTTTATGCAAATAATTATAAGTTTTGTGTGTACAGCCGGTCAAGTATCATCATAGACAGAAGTCGATTTTGTATTATAAAAAAAGACGGTTGAAAAATCAGCCGTCTTATATTATAATCGAGATAAAGAAAGAG
>ERZ506614.543-NODE-543-length-5060-cov-10.0392_pt1 | contig 5060 bp, 5 predicted proteins | sample MGYA00512401_ERZ506614 | MGnify/ENA metagenome assembly ERZ506614
CACCCACACGCCCTGAAAGGGCAGAAGCTCCTAGCCCAGGGCAGCGCCCTGGGTAATTACGGACGCAAACCTGTCGCCCTGTAAGGGCAAAAGCTTTAAAACTCCAGACAAAACATAAAGCTTTTGCCCTTACAGGGCGCCTTACTGATTGCCATTATACCCAGGGCGATGCCCTGGGCTAGGAGCTTCTGCCCTTTCAGGGCGTGCTGCTTCTGGAGCTTTTGGACCTTCAGGGCGTGCTGCTTCTGGAGCTTTTGGGCCTTCAGCCCGTACTTGAACCACATGCGAAAGTTCAGTTTTATACTAAACTTGTTGCATAGAAAGCGAATAGCATACCAAGGACAATCAATCCTATAAATATCCACTTGATTACTTTCTCGCCTTTTGCAGCCTGTTTCTTCTGATAAGCCTCATGTTTGGCTCTTCTTAAGTCTTTATTTCCACTCATAGTCGTATATTTTTTAGATTATTATTGTTGTTCGTCATCATTCGTAGGGAACTCCATCAGGTATGCCTTGATGAAATCATCTATCTTGCCGTCCATCACGCCATCTACATCCGATGTCTGATAGTTGGTACGGTGGTCTTTCACACGACGGTCGTCGAAGACATAACTTCTAATCTGGCTTCCCCACTCTATCTTCTTCTTACCTGCCTCTATCTTAGCCTTAGCCTCCAGACGCTTCTTCATGGCGCGGTCGTAGAGTTGGCTCTTCAAGAGCAACAGGGCTTTGGCACGGTTCTTTGGCTGGTCACGGGTCTCGGTATTCTCGATGAGGATTTCTTCTTCCTCGCCGGTATCAGGGTCAGTATACCAATAACGCAGACGGACACCCGACTCCACCTTGTTCACATTCTGACCACCGGCACCACTCGAACGGAAGGTATCCCAGGAGAGCTTGGCTGGGTCAACATATACCTCGATGGTATCATCTACCAGCGGAGTTACGAAGACACTGGCGAAACTGGTCATTCGCTTGCCCTGGGCATTGAAAGGAGAAACACGCACCAGTCGGTGCACACCGTTCTCGCTCTTCAGATAACCATAAGCGTACTCACCGCCCTCAATGGTCATCGTCACGCTCTTGATACCAGCCTCATCACCTTCCTGCATATCGGTGATGGTTACCTTGTAGCCATGAGCCTCAGCCCAGCGCATATACATACGCATCAGCATCTGTGCCCAGTCCTGGCTTTCTGTACCACCGGCACCGGAATTAATCTTGAGCACGCAGTCCATCGGATCTTCCTTCTGGCGAAGCATGTTCTTCAACTCCAGGTCTTCGATGGCTTTGATCGCCTTGGCATAATCGGCATCCACCTCTTCCTCGGTCACCATTTCATCTTTATAGAAATCGAAGGCAAGCTTCAGCTCGTCGGCATAAAGACGTACGGTCTTATAACCGTCGAGCCATTTCTGGATGCCCTTCACTTTCTTCATCTGCTCCTGTGCATACTTCGGGTCTTCCCAGAAGTCTGGAGCCTGGGTGCGGAGCTGCTCCTCTTCGAATTCTACTTTCTTCTGGTCTATATTGAGATAGCGATGCAGAGCGTCGGCTCTGTCCATCACATCCTTCAACTGGTCAGCTGTAATCATTAACTCTTAACTATAAACTTTTAACTTTAAACTTTAGATTACTCCTCATACATTTTGTCAATCTCCGCCTTGTAATTCTTGTTGATGATAGGGCGGCGAATCTTCAAGGTATTGGTCAACTCGCCCGACTCCATAGAGAAGTGGTGAGCCAGGAGGGTAATGCGTTTGATCTGCTCATAATAAGCCAGATTTTGCTGGAGAATCTGGATACGGTCCATCAGCATCTTCTGCACCTTCTCGTTAGCACACAAATCTTCACGGCAGTTGAAGGCGATATGATGCTCACGTGCCCAGTCCTCCACGAGACGGAACTCTGGAACGACGAGGGCTGATACGAACTTGCGCTGGTCGGCGATGACGGCAACCTGGTCAATGAACTTATCTACCAGGAGCAACGATTCTACCTGCTGCGGAGCGATATATTTACCATTGGATGTCTTGAACAGGTCCTTGATACGCTCGGTAAGATAAAGCTCGCCATCCTTCATGTAGCCGGCATCACCGGTATGGAAGAATCCATCCTTGTCGAAAGCCTTGGCATTGGTGGTATCACGATGATAATATCCCGGAGTGATGGTAGGACCTTTGAGGAGCACCTCATTATCCTCACCTATCTTAATCTGAATGCTGGAGATAGGGCGACCCACCGAACCCAGACTGCGTTTCTTGTCAGAATGATCGCAAGATACGGTAGCAAGACTCTCGGTCAGACCGTAACCCACCACCATATTGATACCGACAGCATGTACAAACTCCTCTACTTCCGGACTTACATAAGCACCCGCTGTAGGGAAAATATTCGGTTTTTCCAAGCCCAACTGCTTGCGAACCATGCTCAAAACGGTCTTGTTGATAATTCTATATTCCAACTCCAAGGTCAGAGGAGGGCGCTTGCAGTTTGCCAGATATTCTATATTCCGCTTCTTTCCTACTGCCAAGGCATGGTAGAAGAGTTTCTTCTGAAGAGGACCGGCATCATCCATCTTTGCCTTTACGGCGATATACACCTTCTCCCAGAAACGTGGCACACTACACATACAGGTAGGATGCATCTCTCTCATACTCTCCTGAATTTCATGAGGATAAGTATTGATGATGAGTTCGGCACCTTCGCTCAAGCAGAGATATGCCCATCCACGCTCAAAGATATGGGTGAATGGAAGGAAATCAATGACACGATCCTTTTCGGTAACAGGAATGCACTCATTGTTTGCCTTCAAAGCAGCATAATACTGGCTATAGGTCAGCATCACGCCCTTGCTATCTCCAGTTGTTCCACTGGTATAAAGGATATTAGCCAAGTCATCCATACTTGCCTGCTTGTAGAGTTCCTCCACCTCCGTCTGACGAGGAAGATTCTCTCCCAGCTTCAGGAAGTCCTTGAAATAGAGGGCTGCAGGGTCATGTGTACTGATGCGCACGCTTGAATCGAAGATGATGATACGTTCCAGAGATGGACAGAGGGCAAAGATACGGTGAGCCTTGTCATACTGCTCCTGTTCGCCAACAAAGAGGAAGCGAATCTGCGCATCATTAATCATATATTGAATCTGCTGCTCGCTGCTGTTGGCATAGAAAGGCACAGAGGTAACTCTGATACCATACGCACCGAAGTCGGTGTACAGATAATGCACACAGTTCTGCGAGAAGACTGCGATTTTGTCAAGAGGTTTAGCCCCAAGATTCAGGAGGGCATTGCTCACTTGTTTCACTCTTAAGGAAAAGAGGTTGAAGGAAACCGATTGCCACTGGTCGCTGCCAAACTTTCTGAAAGTTAAAGCAGTTTTCTCTCCCCATTTCTTGGCGAGATTATGTACCAGTAACGAAAGATGACTATTAATCTGCATAAGCTTATATTTATATTCTGATGCAAAGATAATAGAATTTGTTAAGAACACAAAATAAAAAGATACTTTTTCCACTTTATCTGCTCTTTTTTTCGTATCTTTGCCCTCGAAACAATAAAAAGGGAGATTATGATGACACAAGAAGAATATGTAAGCGATGCCGTGGATTTGCTGAAAAAGCTCATCGCCACCCCATCTGTAAGCAGAAACGAGAAGGAGGCTGCCGACATCATGGAGCAGACCATTCGCAAATATGGTTTCGAACCTCATCGTGAGGCGAACAACATCTGGATTATCGACCCTCACTATGATGAGAGCCGACCTACCCTGCTGCTCAACGCTCACATCGATACCGTGAAGCCTGTGGCTTCATGGACACGCAACCCGTTTTCACCGGATGTAGAAGAGGGTATACTTTACGGTTTGGGCAGCAACGATTGCGGCGGCGGACTCTGTTCGCTCCTCCAGATATTCAGAATGCTGACCGCAAAGCCTCAGCAGTATAATCTTATCTATCTGGCATCTGCAGAAGAAGAGGTGTCGGGAAAGGATGGCATCACCCGTGCCCTGCCTTTGCTTCCGCATATCGACCTTGCCATTGTAGGTGAACCTACCGGCATGAACCCGGCTGTTGCCGAAAAGGGACTGATGGTGCTGGATGTGATTGCTCACGGAAAGAGTGGTCATGCTGCCCGCAACGAGGGAGTAAACGCTATCTACGAGGCATTGGATGATATGCGATGGATTCGTGACTATAAGTTTGAGAAGGTGAGCGAGTTCCTGGGGCCTACCAAGATGACGCTTACCGTAGTGAATGCCGGCACCCAGCACAATGTAATTCCGGATAAGTGTACGATGCTTGTGGATATCCGCACCAACGAGTTTTACGACAACGAGGAGGTTTACAAGTTTATCTGCCAGCACCTGAAGAGCGAGGTGAAGGCCCACAGTTTCCGTTTGAAGTCATCCCGCATCGACCCGGCGCATCCTCTTATCAGGAAATGTGTAGCCATGGGCATGAAGCCATTCGGCAGTCCAACGTTGAGCGACCAGGCTCTGATGCATTTCCCTTCCTTCAAACTGGGTCCTGGCGAGTCCTCCCGCTCCCATTCTGCCGATGAATTCATCAAAATAAGCGAGATTTCGGATGCTGTAGCTAAATACCGGGAACTCTTGGATGGAGCCAGCATCTGAAAGAGACATTCGTTCTGACTACACCTTATTATATAGAATACAACAAAAAACGAAGCGCGGTTATGCCTTAGACATAACCACGCTTTCTGTTTTTCATCATCTTTAATCTTGTTACTTATTTTCGCTGGCAAAGATAATACTTCTTTTTTGAATACCGAATAAGAAATATAGGAAAAATGATATGAAAAAGAGGCAATCGTTTGCACACTTTGCAAACGACAGTTCCCCTGTTTTTCGTATTGAATCATATCATGTTCTAACCAAGCATCTTTAGGATATTTTTCTAACTGTACGGTTGAAACGGGCTGAAGGCCCAAAAAGTTCCAGAAGCAGCACGCCCTGAAAGCCAAAAAGCTCCAGAAGCAGCACGCCCTGTTTTACTCTAATTGAGCAAGCTTTGAGCGTATTTTTTAACGTTAATT
>ERZ506614.557-NODE-557-length-4844-cov-2.81395_pt1 | contig 4844 bp, 2 predicted proteins | sample MGYA00512401_ERZ506614 | MGnify/ENA metagenome assembly ERZ506614
AAGCCGTATCTTGTTAGTTAAAATTTTATATTTGAACTGTATACTTGACAGGACATAGTACAGTCGACTTGCGACTTCCTTTGTCCGACATTTCATGTAATTCAAGAGGGAAACGGGACTTTTTCCCAGCCTCCTTGCTATTTTTCAATCATTTCGTACAAATCTTTCGGAACCCGGTCAAACAGCGGCGACATCTCACCGTCAACGGTAATGTCCAATCGGTGCATGGCACGCGAGCAGATCGTGTAGACCAGCTGGCGTTCATCTTCTTCATGATAGTTTTCCTTGTTGGCGTTCCACATGATGACGGCGTCAAATTCCAGACCCTTAGCCAGATATGAAGGGACAATAATCGTCCCGGGAACGAGGCGCTGATTTTCGGTTCTGATCAGCGTCGCCTTGACGCCTTTGACGTTAAGCTGTTCGGTCAGCCATTCGCATTCCGAAAGCGACTTGCAGATGATGGCCGTTGTCAGCTTCAAGGCATCGTTTTGAAGCAAACGTTCTTTGACGTCTTCAACGAGGCGTTCCCCGTCAGCGTCGATCGTCATCGTCGGCAAAGATCCGTTGCGGTTAAATGCAGCAACTTTTTCGCCATCGACAAGCACTTCCTTGGTAAAATCGGTAATCTGCTTGGTTGAACGATACGATTTTGTCAGCTGAACCACGTTGGTCCTGTCCTTGTCAAACATCGTCGAAAGCTCAGACAGCAGGCTGTGGCTGTTTTCTTTCGTGAAAATCGCCTGATTCAGATCGCCGAGCATTGTGAAGCGGGCGCGCGGAAATTCCGTCTTGAGATATGCAAGCTGGTATGCCGTATAATCCTGGATCTCATCGATGAAGACGTGTCGCATTCTGATGTCGCCCTTCTTGCCGGTGATGCGATCGTACAGATACAAGAAGCAGGACACGTCCGTCATCGGCAGACTGCGCTTTTTGATTTGATCAATCGTGTTTTCGACCCCTTTTTGCCATTCGTCATCCGAGACGTCGAACTTTGAAAGATCGAGCAAAGAAGGAACGTGTCGCAAAAAATGAACGTACTGAGCATTGACGTTCAAAAAACGTTTCTTGACGATGGTGCGCTTGATTTTCATGAATTCCTTCGTCACGTATTGCTTGCACAAAAAGAGGAGTTCCTTGTCGCCATCGACAAAGTTGCGCGGATGATCACCGTACAAAGCATTAAGTTCCTGTGTCGACAAATCCTGAACGGCTTTTTGAACGCGATCGGTTCTGGCTTCTTGCCCAACCCTTGAACTCAGGCGTTTGAGCAGTTCTTCCTGCGTTGCTTCCAGGCGATTGCCAAGATGATAATTTTCATTAAAGCTATAGTAAATCGACTTGATTTCCTTGCGCGAGAAGAAGATTTCGCCGTTGTGCATGATGTTTTTGAAACGCATCCCGTTTCTTTCCAAATAGTTTGAATATGCGGTCGTTGCGTCAAAAAACTTCAAACTGTCCTTGATGACCCTGATTTTCTTGTTTGTTCCGTGATTATCTTCTTCAAAACGTTCCTTGAGCGTTTCGACGTGCGTCTTCGGAAGGCGGTGCTGCGTATACTGGTAGTAGGTCATCTGTACCATGTTGTGTTCGCCGAGTTCCGGCAAGACCTGATCGATGTAGTCGTTGAACAGCTGATTGGGCGAAAACAGAATGATCTGCCCGGAGTTCAAATTGCCGCGATAACGATAGAGCAGATAAGCCACGCGCTGCAGCACGGCCGACGTTTTTCCGGAACCGGCCGCCCCTTGAACGAACAGCAGATCAGACTTCGTATCGCGGATAATCTTGTTTTGTTCTTTTTGAATCGTCGTAACGATGCTCTTCATTTTGACGTCGTAAGATTCATCCAAAACCTCAAGCAGCATCTGATCGCCCACCGTTTCATCCGTGTCAAATACAGTCAGAATCTTGCCGTCATCGACCATGAACTGGCGTTTCAGGGCCACGTCAACCTCGCGCTCCCCGTCAGGCGTCGCATAAGTGGTTTTGCCGAGGCCTCCATCGTAATAAACGCTTGAAATCGGCGCACGCCAATCGTATACGAGAAATTCGTCCGGACCGTTCGAAAAAGTCGCCAATCCGATGTAAATCGTTTCTTTTTTGTCCTCGCCCTGTTCGCTCAGATCGACGCGCGCAAAATAAGGCTTCTTTTCCATCCGTTCAAGAATTTCCAAACGATGCGCCGCCTGATTGCGACTGTTTTCGCGTTCTTCAAGCTGCATCTGCTGCTGTCTGACGGTCAAAGCCGTTTCCATCATGCCGGAATACGTCCCCGTTTTGATGCGAACGTTGTTTTTGAAATCAGCCTGAATCGCCTTGGTATCGGCAGATGCCCTGGAAATTTTCTTTTTGGCGGTTTCTTCTTCATTTTTTATTTTTTCAACGACGTAATCCATGCGCTTTTGTTCTTGTTCTTTGATGATGTCGGCCATTTGGACGCTCCCTTTTCAGAAATTTTCAGTAATCTATTTTAGCATATTTCACCTTTCAAAGCGAAATTAAAGTCTTTTCAAAACGGTCATTCTTCAAGAAAAAATCGATATAAACTGATACAATAAAGAAAATAATCAGAAAGGATGATTACATGGATATCTCATTAATGATCACAGTCATTGCAGCCTTTGCAACGCCTATGATTCTGGCACGTTTCAACATCAAACTTCTGCCGACGTCCGTTGCCGAAATCATCGTCGGCATCATTATCGGCAAAAGCTGTCTCAACCTGGTGCACATCGATTCGATTCTGACCAGCATGTCAACGTTCGGCGTAATCTTGCTGTTGTTTTTGAGCGGCATGGAAATCGATTTTTCGCTCTTCAAAAAAAACAACGCTCCGTTGACGAAGCTCGAACAAAAGCAAGCAGACGACACGCCCAAAATCACGCCGGTCCAAGTCGCCGTCCTGGCCTACGCTTTGAGCTTTGTCGCAGCTTTTGCGCTTGCATTTCTCTTTAAATTCACCGGCCTGTTCACGAACGTCCTGCTGGCAACGATTCTTTTTTCGACAATCGCGCTTGGCGTCGTCATTTCAGTTTTGAAGGAAAATGAGCTTCTGTCAAAGCCGTTCGGTCAGACGATTCTTCTGATTGCGGTTTTAGGCGAGGTCGTCCCGCTGCTTTCCTTGACGATCTACAGCTCCGTCGTTGCCGGAAGAGGAAGTCAGATTGGGCTCATCGGCCTGTTGTTCATTGCCGGTGCCATGATTTTCAGGCACTTTCGCTGGTTCTTCCCGGCTCTTTCCAAATTTAACAAATCAACTACGCAAATCGACATGCGTTTGTCGTTTGCAGTCATCATCACTCTGGTCGTCCTGGCTGAACACGTCGGTGCAGAAAACATCTTGGGCGCGTTCGTTGCCGGCATCGTCATCAAGCTTCTTTCTCCGAGCGAATCCACGCAGCAAAAGCTGGATGCGATCGGATACGGCTTTTTGATTCCTTTCTTCTTCATCCTGACCGGAGTCAAGCTCGACATTCCGAGTCTTTTGGCGGATCCAAAGACGATCGTTCTGATTCCGTTGTTCTTTTTGGCGTTCGTCTTGGCCAAGCTTCCGGCCTTCTTCGGACTGCGGCTGCGTTTCAAACGCCAAAACGCCTTGGCCGGCTCGATTCTTTCCGAAACGACGATTACGCTCATTCTGGCAGTTTTGACGGTCGCAGAAGACCTTAAAGTCATCACGAGCCAGCAATCAGGCGCGTTCCTCATTGCCGGCATCCTGACCTGTCTTTTCGGTCCGCTTTGCTTCAACCGTCTCCTTTCGTCCGAACCGGAAGACATGAAGAAAACAACGGTTCACATCATCGGCGCAAACCTTGTGACGATCAACGCTACAGAACGGCTCAATTCGGACTGGTATGACGTTTCGATCTATACTCATAAACAAGAAAACTACGATACCTACCGCTACAAGGGCAACGTCAGCCTGCTGACAAGCATTGATCCGAAGGACTTGATTGACAGCTCTGTATTTGACACGGATATCCTGGTCCTTGGCTACACCGACCCGCAGATGAACGTCAACCTGGCTCTGAAAGCCAAGGAATACGGAGTCAAGCGCGTCATCTGCGAACTGGAAAATACAGATCCGCAAAGCATGTCCGAGATGGATCACAAGCTGGCTTCTGCCGGCGTCGAAACGCTCAATATTTTCGACACGAACGTCGGTTTAATGAGCGCCGTCATCGAAACGCCGTCAACGCTCCAGATGATTACCGGCAATTCGCGTCTCTACGAAGTCGTCGTCAACAACGCCAGATTTGACGGAATTGAAGTCAGTCAGATTCCGTTCGTCGAAAACATCACCATCAGTCGAATTTTCAGAAACGGCAGGGCGATTTCTCCGCACGGATCGACTCAGATTCAGCTCGGAGACCACATTTTGTTCTCATGCGACAAGGACGTCATGCCAAGGTTGCGTGCCGTCTTGAGCAAAATGAACGAGTAGCGCGTTTTTGCTGATGATGATATACTTTTTTCGGAGGATTTCTAATGAGCTATAAAATATATCTGGTAAGACATGGACAAACGATTTTAAATCGCTATAATCGAATGCAGGGGTGGTGCGATTCGCCGCTCACCCAAAAGGGCATTGAAGATGCTCATGAAGCAGGTCGGCGCCTCAAGAAAATCAGATTTGCGTACGCGTTTCACAGCGATACGACGCGCGCAATGAGAACCTGCAACTATGTTCTGTCCGAAAACGACAATGAAACGCCCGTTCCGATCACGCTTGAAAATTTCCGTGAACAAGGCTACGGCTATTACGAAGGATCCGATTCCAACCAGGCCTGGCTGATGATCGGCGCCTCGCATAACTGCCGCACTTTCAAGGAACTGAT
>ERZ506614.659-NODE-659-length-3822-cov-2.61906_pt1 | contig 3822 bp, 3 predicted proteins | sample MGYA00512401_ERZ506614 | MGnify/ENA metagenome assembly ERZ506614
TTGGGCGGTTCATCTGCAAAAAGGGCACCTGTTTTTATGATTTGATCATAGCTGATTGCTTCAATTCATATGTCGTTACGGCGTTTGCAAAAAAGAGGCCGGAACCATTTTCCGGCCTCTTAGAGATTGAGGATTATGTTTTGCTGAATCAGATAACTGCTTTTGGCAGGCCCGCTGACTCAGCAAGCGAAGAGTCATGTCGTAAATCAGATAACCTGAAGTTTAAGCTGATTTTCTCCGATCAGGTTGGCCCGTTTCATGAACAGGTAAACGAAAACGGAAATTGCTGCTGGCAAGACCACACCAGTAAACATGTAGACCGCAAATGGTCCAACGCCTTTGGCAGCATATGCCAAAGGTGCAATCAGCGAGTTGAGTCCAAGTCCGCCAAGCGTGTAGTTTGAGCGGAAATGGAAAAGGACGGTTGCAACCGGTGCTGAAACCACGGCCGAAACAAGCGATGGAATCAGCAGGTAAGGGTTAAGCACGATATTTGGGAATTGAATCTTAGGAGTTACCAGACTTTGAGCGATGTTTGCGCCAATGTTGTTTTGTCGGCATGACATTGCAGTGAAAGCCACAAACTGCGACGTTGTTCCGATAAGTGCCGCTGCAGAACTGATCGGATCAAGCGTCAAGGCGATCGAAAGAGCTGCTGAAGAAGCCGGCGACATCAAGAATAATGCCCATGCAAGCGAAACGCAGACAGACCCCAAGATCGGATTGACGTGCATGGATTGCTCAATGAATCGACTGATATCAAGCAAGAGCGGCGTTGTAACGGCAGCAAGTCCCAAGCCTGAAATCGTTCCGGCGGTCGTTGCCCCAAAAGGAACCAAAACCATGTCGAGCGGTGTTTTACCGGTCAGATATTTGCCGACAAGTGCAGCAATCAATGCTGCGGCAACGGCACTGACGGGCTGTCCGGTTGAAAATGAAGGGCTGCCGGCTGCTTGAAGAAGCGTGCCGCCGACGGCAGAAGTTCCGTTGACCGCTTTTGTCGTAAAATGTACTGCGTTTGAACCGACCGTTGCTGAAATCATGGCACTGAAGATAACGAGCGTATTAACGTCAAGCTGCGAGGCGACCGCGACGCCAAGTGCTGGCGCAAGCAGAACCGTCCCCATCGTTCCTGCGTCATAAAGCGGCTGCCAATGAATGAATTGTGCGATAGTCTGGAATAAGAGTCCGATGCCGAGCGTGACCAAAATAGCATTGGCGACAGCAGCGGAAACCCGATAAACGTAATCTTTGGTTGTTGGCTTGTTTGTACTCGTAGTTGATGTAGCAGCGTTCATATAATTACCCCCTATAATAATTCTCAAGAACTCTCAAATAAAAAATGCAGACCTTATTAAACAACTTTTTTGAAAAAACTACACATTTACTGAATTTAAGTCGAAAAAATAGAGTTCAGTCGAACTGAGCTCTATCAAAACTCAGTGCAGGAAGAATTATCTTATGATGTTATTCCTGCCCGAGCGTGTACTAAATTCTGATACTAGTCAAGAGGGACTTTGACGATCCAGCCTTCAGGAGCCGGACGATCGCCAAATTGAATACCCGTCAATTCGTCGTAAAGTTTCTTGGTTACGGGACCAACTTCTGTTTCACTGTAGAAGACGTGGAACTCGTCGCCCACTTGGAAGCCGCCGATTGGTGAAATTACGGCAGCCGTCCCACAAGCACCTGCTTCTGCAAGGTGATCGAGCTGGTCGATGTAGACATCAGTTTCTTCTGTTTCCATGCCAAGATTGTGTTCAGCAAGGTAAAGAAGAGAGTATTTAGTAACACTAGGCAAGATAGATGGTGACTTAGGCGTCACGAATTTACCGTCGCGCGTAATGCCGAAGAAGTTAGCCGAACCAACTTCTTCAATCTTTTTATGTTCAATCGGATCAAGGTAAATGCAGTCTGAGAAGCCGCGCTTGTGTGCAATATCGCCAGGAAGAAGGCTGGCTGCATAGTTGCCGCCGACTTTGGATTGACCAGTACCTTTATGTGCGGCACGGTCATAATCAGCAGCAAGGAAATTCGTCGGTGTCAGGCCGCCCTTGAAGTAGTTGCCGACAGGCATTGCAAATACGGAGAAGATGTATTCCGTTGCCGGGTGAACGCCGATGTTTTCACCAACGCCGATCATGTACGGACGAAGGTAAAGAGTACCGCCGGTGCCATATGGTGGAATGTATGCCTGATTGGCACGAACGACTTGCTTTAAAGCATCAACGAACATTTCCGTCGGAACTTCCGGCATCAAAAGACGCTGACAGCTGCGTTGCATTCGAGCCGCATTTTGATCCGGACGGAAAAGATTGACGCTGCCGTCCTTGCAACGGTATGCTTTCATGCCTTCGAAACATCCTTGACCGTAATGGACGATAGGAGAACCTTCATTAATCGTAATGGATGAATCTTCAACCAGGCCAGCCTTGTGCCATTCTCCGTCCTTCCAATATGCGCGGTAGCGGTATGGTAGATCCATATATTCGAAGCCTAAGTTGTTCCAATCAAGATCTACTGTTTTTGTATCTGTCATAAGTAACTCCTCCTCAAAATGGCTTTCGCAGCGGGAAGCAATCATTCAATCTGAATGATAAAAAAACCGATACTGGCACTAAGCCGGCATCGGGGTCCAATTCGGGTATAAGGATCCAGCGCCGCCTTGGTGCATGTGCCGGATCTGAAATTCTTGCACTCTAACTAAGCCGAGACATCAGATGGCACGAAACCGCACAGGGAGATGACTAGGCTAATAATTCGAGATGACGCTACGTTATTCATCTTGCATTGCTTCATGACATCCGACCTCCTTTGACTTATTTCCAAGACTTGCATGATTGCTTTGCATTGAATGACTCCATTATATCAAGGTTTATTAAAAATGCAAGAGAAATATTTTATTTTTTTCAAATAAAATCTGAGGCCATTTCGCAAATCTTTGAATATCAAAGGTTTAAGGAGGTAAATTAAGAATGAAAATAATTTCAAAATCACGAATTGGAATGGCATCTGATAAGTTGGACTGCGATGAATTTATGAAAAATCAGAATAAAATTCGAGCAACACTATTGAGGATTATGAGAAATTCAGCTGGTGTGCGTTTAAGATGTTCTGAAATTTTTTAATCAAGTCCTTGATAAGCGGTATCATTTATTTAAATTAATACGAAAAGCGGCATTCTTTATCAAGATTAAAATAAGTTTAGAAATAACCGAAATGTGAGAGGATATCGTAAAGATGAAATAAATGTGAATTATTCTTCTGCTATATTACAATAACAACGTTATTAAAATCCGTTCAAGATCAAAATCAAGTACCAGCATTATATTATAGCTGTAATCGAATACATTTTTTGCAATGCCGCATATAGTCCATTGCAGACTCATCTTAAAAAAAGCATTTGCTTTAATTTAATACGAAATAGAATAAAGACAAGCACATTACTGTAATAGTGTTTTTTGTCATTTTTGACAAAAAATTGGCGATTAGAAGAAAATAAATAGTGTGTTTTAACAAATATGCTATTTTTGTGAACAAAAATGAATTTTTCTATAATTTATTTGTTGGAAAACAATTTTTGCTATGCTATAATTCAAAGTGAAGGATTTGTGAATTATGTTTGAATTTTGAAGAAGAATTCAATTTGTAGTTTGCAACAGTTGTTTTGGGAACGTTAACGAGTTCCTGAAACATTTATTATGGACGATTCAATCTTTAGTGGAGAGATGGATTTTCTTTTTGGGGCAGATACGGTTGTTTGGCGAAGAGAGGTTGTCTGATGACGGTATCTTTCAGACGTTATGTTTGGAGTATTTGTTG
>ERZ506614.708-NODE-708-length-3504-cov-4.53581_pt1 | contig 3504 bp, 5 predicted proteins | sample MGYA00512401_ERZ506614 | MGnify/ENA metagenome assembly ERZ506614
CGCATAGCAGGGTTTGGGGAAGGCACTCCCCAACAAGATTCCCGCAGGGGCAAAATGAGCGATAAGCGAATTTTGGTACTGCGGTAGAATCTTGCTCTAAAAAACTACCGCTTTCCTCGGCGGCTCTGGTTTGCGGATATACTGGCTTGCTCCACCAATATAGCGATTGCGGCGGCGTGTTCTGCCCGCTGTTCACCACTACAACGGTGAAAAGGGGGCGTTTTGGCAAACGCAGCGAAAATTTTTTTATTTTCCCTGTCTGCTCCCTACAACAATCCGGCGGTGTGGTTTGCCAAAGATTTTTGAAAATGGGCGCAAAAAAAGCAGTAAACCTTTTCAAGATTTACTGCTTATCTGCCGCTGTGATGGGCGGCGGTATTAAATTGTCAGCCGTTTTTCAAATGGAATTTATCTGCAATCGCTTTCTTTCTGCTTTCCAATTCCTTTTCTGTAATCTTCCATAATCCTAACGCAATGATCTGCTATCTTTTGCATTCCGAGTTCTTCAAAAAAGGCAATTTGTATTTTCATCAGTTCTTCACAAACAGTCAACTTCTGCTCATCCATATTGCTAATAGCAAGCCATGGGAACGCTTTATATTTCTTAGTGTCCCCAATGAGAAAATTGTACCCTATCAACTCATTTTCACGGAAAACGAAATAGAATTGTGGGCCTGAACCTGGAACTGACTTTTCCATAATTTGCTGCATTGTTTTCACGCCGCCGTATGCCGGAAAAAAACCTATTCGCTCAAGAGCATTTAATATGTCAATCCTTTTATCTGTGGGTATGTCTCTATAATTGATAATCTGTTCCATTTGCTCTACCCTCATTGAAGTTTAATTTGTCAGGCTCTAATTATACAACTTTTCTGTTTAGCGGTCAAAGCGGAACTTCAACAGGCTTTCTATCAGTTGCCTGACGATATGCTCCTGCATATCCGTGTTAATCTGTCCGTCCATTTTCGCACAAGAGCGGACATATCCCGCATAATGGGATAGGACGGCGGCAACAGCTTCCGGGTCGCCCTCGCTTGCCTTAACGATTGTCTCATAGGGAAGTAGCTGGCTCATAGGACAAACCCTCCAACTCTGCCCGTAGCCGCCGTAAAATCATCTGAATACGCCGCCCGGTTGTGTTGCCAGCCCGTCCATATCTCCGTCCAATCTCCCTATGCGTCAATCGTTGGAAGTAGTACAAGAAAATGATTTCCTGTTCCATCTGTGATAGTGCGGACAGGGCTGCGGCAAGCTCTGGGCTTTCCAAAAGCACCATCTGACCACAGACGAAAAGCGGATAGCTGGTCATGCCGGATTGCTCCGCAAAGTATTTATCTGTGGTACTGAATGGATAGTGTTTTTCTTCTATCAGATATTCAAGCGAGATTTCCCGCTTGCGGCGGCTCCGTATGCTCCGGGCTGCGTCTATGGCAGCGTGGCGAATAACAGTCTTGCAAAAGGCATCGTGTGTATGCCGGATATGTTCTTGATACTTTTCGTGTTCGGTCATGGAAAATCCCCCTTTCTGAATAATGGCAGAGGGCGGCAGCATCTTGTGCTGTCGCCCTCTTGATTACCGAACAGCAAAGACGGGCGGGGCTGTCAACGGCGGCGCATTTGCGCCGTTCATCTTGACCGTTGACAGGCTCGGCTGGGTTTGCTATCTGCTCACGGCAATTCACTCTCATTGATAGGAATTGCCTCAAGTTCCGTATTCAAATTGTTCCAATAAGAGCCGATATCCGCACTTGTGAAATACTTAAAACCGCCTGCTGCTGACTTCAATTCGCCGTTTTTAACCCCATAGCAGGCGTAAATCAAATCGTAGCTTGTTCCATCTGAGAGGTTAAATCTAAAGCTGGTCACATCTGCTCCGGCAGTTTCCTCAGTCGTTTTGTCTTTTAGGGATAAGCCCTTGAACTTATCATACAGGGTCTTTATATCATTTTCAGCAACAACTACTTTCTTTTCTGCTGATGCAGGCACTCCGTCATAGTGGTACATTTCAACGTTTTCGACATCTTCAACCTCAAATGGGAAGTCGATTTTGACAGGCTCATAAGCAATGTTTATAGGTAACAGAAAGAGAGCTGTAAAAATTGCAATGATACAAAGAGCGATGGAAACGAGAACAGCAATCGTTATCTTTTTTCTGCCTCTCTGCTTTTCTTTTGCCTCATGGCGCATAATAACGCTTTCGCTTTCTTCGTGAAGAACATCTTCGCTCGTGTGAGAAAGCAATTTCTGATAAATTGCGTTACAGTCAGCACAGGCGTTCAAATGCTCTTTTACCATCTCTGCGCTTGCTTCGCTGCAAGCACCGTCAACATACAGCGGAAGAATATCTCGAACAATATCGCATTGTTTACTCATGCTTTTCATCCATCCTTTCTTGAATTTTTAGCTTTGCACGATGATAAGTAACTCTCGCCCATGATTCTGTTTTTCCAAAAATTGCAGCGATTTGTGAAAAAGATAGTTCCCCGAATACGCGAAGCTGAAAGACTTCTTTGTATGGTTCTTCCAAACGGTGAAGAACGAGGTGTATGCGGAACGCCATGTCAGAATCTGCAACTGAGTTCTCAACATTTTCATTTGATGGCAAGTCATTGATTTCACTCACATCAGCTACTCGCTGACGGCTTCGCATTTCATCATGGTAAAGGTTTTTTGCTATGGAGCAGAGCCATGTCAATTCATCTGACTTACCTTTGAATTGTGATGTTGTAGAAACAGCCTTATAGAATGTGTTCTGCGTGATTTCCTCTGCTATCTCACGATTTTTGGCAAGAGAAATAGTATACGAGTATACCTGTAAATAGTAGGCTTTATAGAGTTTTTCATAGTCCATACTTGTCATCACCTCCTTCAGCTTCATAGGTTAGACGGAGAAATCGGAATTTCGTTACAAAGAAGTTTGAAATTTTTATACCTTTACGCTACTCTTGCTTTCTGCGGACTATTGGTAGACGCGCATTAACGGCAAGCAAAGAGATTGCTGTGTCAGCTTGATATGTTCAAATGCTAATTAAGTATAGCATACAGCTATGAATTTTTCTATTGCGTTCCCCTGACTTCGGAATAGTGGCAGGGCTGGCTATCCTTGTTTTGCTTTGTGCTTCTCTACCGTACATGAGCATTTGCGGAGGGGTTATCGCCGCCGTAACCCTCCATCAGGTTGACGGCACCCCACACGCCCAGACGGGCACCCAATGCCACAACCAGAGTCTTCAGAACGTCCACTGCGCTGTTAAAGAATTCCATAGAAAAATCTCCTTTGTTTTGAAAAAGTGACCCTGCACACACCTGAAATCCGTTTGCAAAAAGCCGAAAACCACGGCGAAGGCTGATTTTCCGGTGTACCTGTTGGGTCAATGGGTAAAAAATAACCGCTCGTCTTATCAGGCGGGCGGGAGTGAATCAGCATCCACCATGACAAAGGTATCGTCTGGGTGGATTTTTTCTTTTCGGTTCAAGAACTTCTCGATATCGAGGGCGTTCTTG
>ERZ506614.1107-NODE-1107-length-2143-cov-4.93151_pt1 | contig 2143 bp, 2 predicted proteins | sample MGYA00512401_ERZ506614 | MGnify/ENA metagenome assembly ERZ506614
AAAAAGTACTTGCGTCCACGCTTGATTATCTACAGCAAGAAGGACTTGTTACAAGAGAGAGATTTGAAGAAGTTCCTCCAAGGGTGGAATATTCTCTCACACCGATAGCCAAGGACTTCTTGCGAGAAATCAGCTACGTCATAGAATGGGGACAGCTGCATTTTGAGCAGATAGTGAAGGGCAGAAAATAGATTGACTTTAAGTAGTAATTATAACAGTTTGCACTTTTAGGCAGGAATGTTTGGAGATAAAAAATAAAAGGTGTATATTTGCAGCGTGATTACTATTTTTACTTTGCTTACTCATGGAGGAATGTATGAGGATTTGAAGCAACTGCTAGGTCGTGAAGTTGACTTGGTAGTTGATGGCTCTTTGCGTCCGTATGCTCAGGAGAGTGTGGAACGAGATAAAATCTTGGTATATGAGAGAGCTGGTTAGGGATAAAGGAAGACTGGAAGATATTGTGGATTTGTAATCCGCCTCAAGCGAGAACGCAGCATCACGAATTTGGAGATATGAAAAGCCTACGGCTGCGGATTGCAAATCCGCTTTAAAGTGGTCGAACCTTTTTTTGTCTGCGGATTGCAAATCATAAGTGGTTGAAAGATTATTTTAGGCATGTTGCTCTATAAAGTAGGATTTCCTTTTTTAAGGAATCCTACTTCTTATGGTAACATGCCTGAATGGAGTCTTACTCAAATCCCCACCATTAATAACCACTAACAACGCCCCAACCCATTCTTGCATTTCAAGGTAAAAGTTAAATTTCGCAATAGAAAAACCGAGCTCATTTTCCTTTTTGTATATCATAACCAGCATAGAGGTAATAATAGTCATGTAGAGAATGACTTTTATGCCATTCTCATTAGTAGACAGAAAATGAGAAAAATTCAAATTCTGCTTTAAAAACTTAAAGTAAACCTCTATGTCCCAGCGCTTTTTGTAACAGAACGCAATTTCTTGTGGAGTCATATCAAAGTCGTTAGTTATAAAAAACACTTCATTTTCTACACGCTTTACCTTACCCTTATTATTTGGACGAGTAGTATCACGAGGCGTTTTGAATTTAGCCTTTATCACTCTATACTTTGTATTTGAAAAATCTTTTTTTTCTCTGTCATATAGGAACACAACAAGGTCATCCACCAACTCCAATTTTCCTAAATCAGTGTTGGTGTTTTCTGTCATAAGACTTTCTATAACCTGCATTTTGCGGTTAGTCTTAATGCGTCCTACAAACTTAGCCTTTGCATCTTCTACCAATTCATAATTCTTAAGAGCACAGAATCCCCTGTCAAGAACGTATAGATTGTTATGTTCTGGGTCATACTTAATCAGTTCTTGCACAACAGCCGGCATAGCTATGTCTTCGCTAAGATATTCTGGTTTAGAAAATACTTCAGCAAGTTTAGCAGAAAAGCCATCATAAGCTACCGTATACTTTATTTGTTTGCGTTCTGCTTTATTTGATGCTTTTTTACCAACAGTAAATCCTTTCTTCAGCTTGTTACAGGTTTCTGCCACCATGGAACTATCTATGCGAACTATGTTTTTGGCCTGCAATTCTTTTTCTGTATATAGCTGAGACAGACGGTTATATAATAAATCAAAAGCCTTCTCAAAGAAGTCGAGATTTACATTAGCCAAACGGGTAGATATGGATCCGTGTGTTACGGTAGCATCCAATGCTACGTTGAACAAAGTTTTATACGTAGGATTATTGAAGATTGACTCAAGTCTTCTTTGACTAACATGGTCGGCAGATAAGAAGGCAAAGACAAGAAGGTAGAAAAGGCGCTCACCGGTTAATACCTTGGCGCAATAATCCACCTTCGTGTCTTTTGCTATTTTTGCGATTTCTTCATCTGGAATCATTCTAAGAATATCCCATGCATGTACCTTTATTTTGCTCATATTTGCTATTTTCTATTGTTTCTATCTACCTGCAAAGGTACAAAAAATAATTGAAATACGCAAATAAATAGCTGATTATTAAGTAGTTGTAAATGTTAAAAATCTATCAACCACTTATGATTACAAATCCGCCGACGCCTAGCGGTAACGATAATGGCTAGCTTTTTCCAGCTGTAGGGGGTATCGCCACGACCGTCAGGTCGAGTTTCCGTTTAAAATCCGTGAGTAA
>ERZ506614.1376-NODE-1376-length-1810-cov-25.935_pt1 | contig 1810 bp, 2 predicted proteins | sample MGYA00512401_ERZ506614 | MGnify/ENA metagenome assembly ERZ506614
GTGCAAGGAAACACGTTCTTTTAAGGACGTGATGAATTGCCTGTTTTTTTGTCCTTATGACACACGAATACGAACATATGTGCTATAATAATTGATATAAAGGATATAAACAGACTTACGTATGGTAGCACATCGGTTTACAATCTTAATTATCATCTCATCTGAGGAATTAAGTATCGCAATAAAGTGCTGAAAGGACACGTCGAAACATTCTTGAAGCGAACCTTATATGAAATTGCTTCAAAATACGGCTTTACGATTGCTCACATGGAGATTGGAAAAGATGACCACATTCACTTATTGGTGAGCGCACCGCCTGAATTGTCGGGAACGAATATTATGCGCTGGCTGAAGGGAATTTCAGCATGGCAATTGTTCAGGAAATGTCCGGAATTACAAACCAGTCACCGGAAGAAGCAGGATCGTCATTTGTGGTCACCGAGTTACTATGTTGAAAGCATCGGCACAGTCAATGAACAGGCTGTTGCCAAGTACATTGATGACCAGCGTCGAAAAGAGGTGAACCTGGAGTGAGCAAAGTCATTAAGGGGATTAAGCTGCGATTGTACCCCAATCAATCCCAGCGGGAACAGTTATGGCAAATGTTCGGCAACGACCGTTTCGTTTGGAATCAGATGCTGGGAATGGCTAAGGAACGCTATCAGAACAATCCAAACAGTCTTTTCGTCAATGAGTATGGCATGAACTATCTTCTGAAACAGCTCAAGTGCGAGTATGCTTTTCTCAGGGAAAGTGATTCCACCAGTTTCCTGGTGGTGAACCACAATCTTGCTCAGGCGTTCAAAATGCTGTTCAGGCATCGGGGCGGTTATCCGCATTTCAAGAACCGGCACTCCTTACGCCAGTCCTATACAGGACGTTCGACCTGTAAGGTGCTCGCCCGGCGAAGAATGCAATTGCCAAAACTGGGCAGCATTCGTACAAGCAGGACTGGTCTTGTCGGTGATGCTAAAATCAAGCGTTACACCGTCAGCTATGAACCGACAGGCCGTTACTATCTGTCATTGCAGGTTGAAACTGAGGTTAATCAGCTGCCTGAGACTCGTCAGTCGGTCGGACTGGACATGGGCCTCGCCGATCTGGTGATTAGTTCTGACGGTGTCAAGTACGGCACTTTTAACGCAGAATGGCTGGAAAAACAAGCCGTTAGGTGGCAACGTAAGTATGCCAGACGTCGTTACCTTGCTCAATGCCAGGTGTGGAAGTGGAATCATAACCGCTTTGATCATCTGGAAGAGCTTGATGATTATTCCAACTGGCAGCGTGCAAGGGTCAATAAAGCCCGCTGCCAGAAACGGATTGCCAATAAGCGCAGAGACTACCTTCATAAGCTGACAACTGACTTGGTCAGGAACTATGACGTGATTGTAATCGAAGATTTGAAAACCAAGAATCTGCAGAAGAATCACCACCTGGCCAGGTCAATTGCCAATGCCAGCTGGTATCAATTCCGCGCAATGCTGGAATACAAGTGCGCCTGGTACGGCAGACAATTAGTTGTAGTGAAGCCTGACTACACCAGTCAGATCTGTTCGAACTGTGGCTTTAGCAGCGGAAAAAAACCGCTGGGAGTCCGCGAATGGACGTGTCCGAAGTGCGGCATTCACCACGACCGGGATGTTAATGCGGCAGTTAACATCCTGCACAAAGGGTTAAAAGCCATTGGCCAGGGACTGGCCCTGGTAAAATAACGGAGTTCTGTAAGTCAGGTAGCTGGAATACCAGCGCAACATCCTGAATACTACTTCGTGTTCCCAGAAGCTCGGTCATTTATGGCCGAGTAGTTCAC
>ERZ506614.1583-NODE-1583-length-1648-cov-2.27244_pt1 | contig 1648 bp, 2 predicted proteins | sample MGYA00512401_ERZ506614 | MGnify/ENA metagenome assembly ERZ506614
TTGGAGTTTGGCTTAATTTCACGCACCGAACAATTGGGAAGGCAAGCATGTCGGCGATTCTCGAAGGCACTCCGGATAAGAAACTGGCTCTGGTGACGGGTCGCGCGTACCCCGAGCAGGCTCAGGAAACCGCAAAATACCTGGGAACCGACGTACTTGAGACCACCGCATACGATTTCGCCAACGGCGAGATGTACGTGCGCTACACCGAGCCCGTCCGTGGCGCCGACGCCTTCGTGATGCAAGCCCACACCGAGCCGATCAACAAGTGGATCATGGAGCAGCTCATCATGGTGGACGCCATGAAGCGCGCCTCCGCACGTTCCATCACCGTGGTCGCGCCGTTCCTCGGCTACTCCCGCCAGGACAAGAAGCATCAGGGCCGCGAGCCCATCACCGCACGCCTCATGTTCGACCTGTTCCGTTCCGCCGGCGCCGACCGCATCATGACGGTCGACCTGCACGCAGCCCAGGAGCAGGGCTTCTTCGACGGCCCGGTCGACCATCTGACCGCCATGCCGATCCTGCTTGACTACGTGCGCAACAGCATGCCGCTGGAGAACACCACCATCGTGTCCCCGGACGCCGGCCGCATCAAGGTTTCCGAACAGTGGGCCGCCAAGCTCGGCGGACTGCCGCTCGCCTTCATCCACAAGACCCGTGACACCACGCGCCCGAACCATGCCGAGGCACACGGCATCATCGGTGACGTGAAGGGACGCGACTGCGTGGTCGTCGACGACATGATCGACACCGCCGGCACCATCTGCGAGGCCGTGCGCACGCTGAACAACGCCGGCGCGAAGTCCGTGACGCTCGTCGCCACCCACGGCCTGCTGTCCGGCCCGGCCGTGGAACGCCTGAAGAACTGCGGCGCACGCGAAATCGTCCTCACCGACACCGTTCCGGTGCCCGAAGAGAAGCGCCTGCCGAACATGACCGTCCTGTCCGTGGCCCCGCTGCTGGCCGCCGGCATCCGCTCCGTGTTCGAATCCGGCTCCGTTTCTACGCTGCTCAACGGCCTGCCCGAAGACATGCGTCCGCGCAACATCTACGCCTGATATTTCGTGCGATTGCCATACGGCTATCGTGATATTTCAGGATTTATTACGATTTTTTGCGATTAAGCCCCGCTTGCGAGCGGGGCTTTTTGCTTGCCTCCGCACGTGATTTCGCGCCCGGCAGACGCCGTTTCGATACGTCGCGGCGTCGGGGTAGCCTGTACAAGTTGCCATCAATCGTATCCATATGTTCATTGCGACTTATCGATGCCTGAAGGCAGCACGCATACACACTCCTGCCATGGAAGGTCCATGGCCGATAGTCCGAAGGAGGTGGGTGATGTCTGCGCATAAGTACGAACTGATGTTCATTGCTGATCCTGAGCTGGATGAGCGCGGTCTGAAGAAGCTGACCGAGCAGTATCTGGAAACTGTCACCAAGGAAGGCGGTGCCGTCGAGAACATCGACATCTGGGGCCGTCGCAAGCTTGCCTAAGAAATCGCCGGCAAGACCGAAGGTAACTACGTCGTGGTCAACTACTCCGCTGAGCCGGCCACCAGCGACGAACTCGATCGTCTGCTGAACCTGAACGAATCCGTCATCCGTACGAAGATTCTTCGCAAGTAAGTAAAGATCGGAAGAGCGT
>ERZ506614.1752-NODE-1752-length-1539-cov-2.31469_pt1 | contig 1539 bp, 2 predicted proteins | sample MGYA00512401_ERZ506614 | MGnify/ENA metagenome assembly ERZ506614
GGAAAATACCCTCTTTAGTGATATCGATTCTGACAGTGATGGGGAAGGTCGCTTCGTCGTGGGCGATGAAACGAATCTTCTTCAGGTTCAGAATCATATCTGTTACATCTTCTCTGACGCCGTTAATAGTTGAAAATTCATGAAGCACGCCGTCGATTTTGATAGACGTAATAGCCACACCGTCTAAAGATGAAAGCAACACGCGTCGTAAACTGTTTCCCAGGGTGATGCCATAGCCTCTTTCGAGCGGTTCGCATTCGAACTTGCCGTGACTCTTGTCATCGCTGAGTTCCACAGTCTTAATTGTGAAGCTAGTATTTTCGATCATCCGAAAGTCCTCCTTCTGCGCCTGACGGCGCCAAAATGAAACAGAAAGGATATACCTTAATTATACTCTTCTGCGTTTCGGAGGACGGCAGCCGTTATGAGGAATCGGGGTGACGTCCTTAATGCTGCTGACTTCGATGCCTGCTGCCTGCAGTGCACGGATAGCTGCTTCACGGCCTGCGCCTGGTCCTTTGACGAATACGTCAGCGGAACGCATGCCCTGGTCAATAGCAACTTTAGCAGCCTGTTCAGCTGCCATCTGTGCTGCGAATGGTGTGCTCTTACGGGAGCCTTTGAATCCGAGTCCGCCGGCAGATGCCCATGCAATGGTGTTGCCGTTGGAGTCAGTAATCGTTACAATCGTGTTGTTGAAAGTAGAACGAATATGAGCTGCACCGGATTCTACATGTTTTCTTTCTTTTCTTTTTGCTTTACGTTTTACCGTAGCCATTATATCCCTCCTTCAACATTACTTCTTGGTTGCAGTCTTCTTACCTGCAATGGTCTTCTTCGGTCCTTTGCGGGTACGAGCGTTGGTCTTTGTTCTCTGACCACGTACCGGCAGGCCTTCGCGATGACGTCTGCCTCTGTAGGAGCCGATTTCTACCAGACGCTTAATGTTGAGGGATTCTTCTCTACGGAGATCACCTTCGACTTTGTAGTCAGCGAGAGCGTTGCGGATCTTTGCAACGTCATCTTCTGTCAGATCTCTCACTCGGATATCAGGATTGATTCCTGCTTTGCTTAAGATTTCTTTGGAAAGAGTGGGGCCAATTCCATAAATATAAGTTAAGCCGATCTCAACGCGCTTATCTCTTGGTAAGTCTACACCAGCTATACGTGCCATCTACTCTTTAACCTCCTTTTAATTAACCTTGTCTCTGCTTATGTTTCGGATTTTCACAAATGACCATTACACGGCCTTTGCGTTTGATGATCTTGCACTTGTCGCACATCTTTTTAACGGACGGTCTGACCTTCATCTTGGTTCCTCCTTACTTACTTGTAACGATAGGTAATCCTGCCGTGCTCTAAATCGTAGGGCGTCAATTCTACTGTTACCTTATCCCCGGGCAGTATACGGATGAAATTCATCCTCATTTTGCCGGAAATAGTAGCCAGCACAATATGGCCGCCGTTTTCCAGTTTGACACGGAACATGGCGTTTGGAAGCTTTTCTACTACTTTACCTTCAACTTCAATAACGTCTGC
>ERZ506614.1949-NODE-1949-length-1434-cov-2.35823_pt1 | contig 1434 bp, 1 predicted proteins | sample MGYA00512401_ERZ506614 | MGnify/ENA metagenome assembly ERZ506614
CTAACCCCTTCACCCGCGAGCAGGCCATCCTGATGATGGCAGACACCGTGGAGGCAGCTTCGCGCTCACTCAATGAATATACAGAGGAGAGTATCAGCGCACTGACCAATAAGCTCATTGACAGTCAGGTAGCAGGCGGTTTCTTCAGGGAGTGTCCTATCACCTTCCGCGACATAGCCTTGGCCAAGTCTGTACTCATTGAACGACTGAAATCCATCTACCACACCAGGATTTCCTATCCACACCTGAACAAGTAATATTTTTGCATAAAAGAAACGAGGGTGCGTCATTGACTGCTGACGCACCCTCACTCTTTTCATATCAATTTATCAATTAAGTTTTTTTACTTCACAACAACCTTCCTCACAGTTCCGTCGCGTAAGCGGCTCCGCGTTTATACCTTGGATCACTAAAATCGGAGTTATTATAAGGAGAGAAAGCAAGCATTTATACAGAAAGGGAAGCATTATTATTAAAGTAAGTCAACGTGAATTATAAATTAGTAATAACTGAGTCAACTCATATTATCAATAACACTTATAGGGGTCAACAAAAATCGTTAAACCACACAACTAAAATCTGTGAACCGCAAATAAAGTTCTGTTCCGTGCTTTGCAATGTTCGTTCAAAGGCTTTGAATGTCTGTTCAAAGGCTCTGAATGTCCGTTCAAAGGCTCTGAATGTGCGTTCAAAGGCTTTGAACGGACTTATTATAGTTGTTTAAGAACAAATTCATAACAAACAGAAAACAATTAGTATGCTATTCAAGTAAAAAAACAGGGCTATAGGGGTGCTGAGTTGTTACTTACAAAAGTTGAGTAATATTGCCAACTTTTGTCCCCCTATTTCTTATCCCGAACAGAAGTAAAACTCTGCACAGATTTTAAAATCTGTGCAACAAAACCCTCTTTTTCTGTTAATATGTTTTAAATAAGCGCACCTTTCTGTACCCAAATAGAACATTCTTCTTACCTTTGCGGACGTTTTTATTTAAAATTATTAAAATGAAGAAACTAAAATTAGTTTGTGTTGCCATTGCGATGGCCTGTACAACCCCTACATTGGCAGGTGGTTTGCTCACAAACACAAACCAGCACGTAGCATTCAACAGAATGATGAGCCGTGAGGCTTCAATCGGTATTGACGGAGTTTATTACAATCCGGCCGGAGTTGTATTCATGAGTGAAGGACACCATCTCGCCATCAACTGGCAGTTGGCTTTCCAGACACGTACTATCAACAATGACTATGCTTTGTTTACCAACAATGTAAACAATCCCATCACTCCTCGCGATTTCAAGGGTACGGCTTTTGCTCCTGTTATCCCTTCTTTCCAGTATGCCTACAACAAGGGTAAATGGTCTTTCCAGGCCAGCTTCGCCCTGACAGGCGGTGGCGGTAAGTGTACCTTCGACAACGGACTGGGATCATTCG
>ERZ506614.2035-NODE-2035-length-1388-cov-2.41485_pt1 | contig 1388 bp, 1 predicted proteins | sample MGYA00512401_ERZ506614 | MGnify/ENA metagenome assembly ERZ506614
ATATTTTTAAAAGAGAAGTATTTCTATAGTCTATCATCTACCATGATTATATGGCCCGTGTCATGACCTGGGTAGAGGAGTACCTATCTGCCCCAGCCTACAACCACGTCATTTTCTGCAACCAGAAGGCATTGCTCTATGGCGACTACTTCATCGACCCCTGTCCCGACAAGGGCTTCATGGGCACAGCCATCGAGTATGGCAACGATGAATTCAAGACTTTTGAGGAAATCATCACCTTCTTCGAGCGCTTGGGAGGACAATAAAGATCCTCTCCTTATTCGAACTCGATGAGGAAATCGGTGAGCGACTTGTCGGTAGGAATGCCCAACTTCTTTCTGAGTCGGTATCTTGCACCTTCCACGCCACGTATGGTGAGATGAGTGAAGTTGGCAATATCCTTGGTGTTCAGGTTCAAGCGCAAGAGGGCGCACACCTTCAGGTCGTTAGACGTGAGGTCGGGATATTTCTCACGCAGACTGCGGAAGAACTTCTTGTGAATCAAGTCGAAGTTGTTCTGGAACGTATTCCAGAACAAGTCGTTGTCGCCACTCTTCATCTGCAACAACAGTTTGCTGGCATTCTTGGTGGTGATGGTTCCCTTGCGCATGCCTTCGAGCAAAGTCTCCTTCGCCTCACTGATGGAATTGTTCATCGCCACCATATCGAAAGCCATGCTTGCCACGTCCTTTCCCTTAAGGGCGAGCTCGTTTTCTAAGAGTTGTTTCTGTTGCTCAGCAATGATACGTTCCTGTTCCAACGATTTCATCTTCTGCTCCATCAGCTCTTTTTCGGCAATCTTCTTATTGCGACGAATAATCTTGTTGGTGCGCCAGCGAATATAGCCATACACCAAAGCTGAAAGCAGCAACAGATACATCAGCCACGCCCACCATGAGAGCAGGAAAGGTGTGGGGAAAGAGAAACTATAGACAAGAGGCTTGCCTATGATGTCGCCCTTGAGGTTTTTGACCACCACCGTCAGTTCATAATCTCCAAAGCCGAAGTTGCTGTACACGATCTCTGGCGAATAGGAAGACTCAGTAAGCGTATTGCCTCCACCCTTCAGCGTATAGCAGAACAGCAACTTGTCGTTATCGTAGTTAGGGAACGACACCCTGAATCGGATGTTACCCCATGCCTTCACCTTGCCATCGCTGACCACAGGCAGCTGATGCGCCACATTATCACGGTCCTTGGTCGTCACCTCGCAGAAAGAAGCCTTATAACAGGCGGGCTTCTTTCCCATTTCTGCACCTGTGCCCAAATATCTGCCTATACCATCGTTGAGGAAGAAATAGGTGGCACGACCCGAAACATACATCGAATGTCCATAGATGTTACACTCCTGCCCAAACGAAGAGTTGGAGATAAAGAACACCGGCAGG
>ERZ506614.2759-NODE-2759-length-1135-cov-2.50278_pt1 | contig 1135 bp, 2 predicted proteins | sample MGYA00512401_ERZ506614 | MGnify/ENA metagenome assembly ERZ506614
AACAAAACCACTTCATTCAATAGTGAAATTAACGGTAGAACAGAAGTGGCCTTGGAAAAAGTGTTCGTTCATGGTGACGCATTTCACGCCGATGGCATATTTCATGGGAACCATTTCAATAATCTTGTCTACCAGCAGCATGGGGTACCGATGGGGCAGGATTTCCATAATTTCTTCAACATTTAATTCCATAACAGTTCCTCCTTATCCTATTCGTATATTCGTATCTTATTTTTTCAAAGCCTGCAGTTTTTCGGAAAGTTCCGCATTCAGCTTGTGACTTCCCAGGACGGCGATGATATGGGCATGGAGCGGTCCGATGAGGGAAATATCGCCCAGAATGTCCAGAATCTTGTGGCGTACCAGTTCATCTTTGAAACGGGGCACCGAGAGGCATTCCGTTTCGGAGTAGACCACTGCATTTTCTAGGGTGCCTCCCTTGCCAAGGCCCATTTTCCTCATGGCTTCCAGCTCCCAGGTGAAACCGATGGTGCGGGCGGATGCGATTTCCTTCATGTAGGAATCGTGGTCAATGACGATATCCACCATCTGGGTGCCCAAAAGGGGATGGGGATTGATGGAAGTGAAGGTAATGCGCAGGCCATCATAGGGAAGGGCGGTGATGAATTTTTTTCCTTCGTAAATGGCTACGCTTCTGTCCAGGGTGAGGACAGGGATCTCTTCGTCCTGCTCTTCAATGCCTGCTTCCTCCACCATGTCCACAAAGGTCTTCGCGCTGCCGTCGCCTACCGGCGGTTCCGGCGAATCCATTTCAATGATGCAGTTGTCGATATTCAAAGCGTAGAGAGCGGAGAGCAGATGCTCCACGGTAAACACCTTGGCCGGCCCTTTCTCCAGGGTGGTGGCACGCATGGTGCTTGTAATGTACCGGCTGTCGGCAGGCACTTCCGGCATACCGGGAAGGTCGCTTCTGCGGAAGAGGATGCGCGTCCCCGGTTTGGCGGGATGCATGGTCATGGTTACCGGCATGCCGGAGTGAAGACCATTGCCTTTGTAGGAAACCGGTTTTCTGATTGTGTGCTGTTTTCTATTCACAATGAGACACCTTTCATTATTGAATTACACCTTTACAATTATTTTATTATATCGTTTTTTGAAGAATAGTACAAGGTTT